>JAEAMF010000175.1_pt1 | contig 107579 bp, 92 predicted proteins | sample 8958721 | NCBI WGS metagenome assembly JAEAMF01 (sample SAMN16933255, study PRJNA681124) | bioreactor sludge metagenome | isolation source: anaerobic bioreactor treating anionic surfactant - SDBS | place: India: Bengaluru | collected 2019-02-28
ATCAGCGCGCCCAGGAAGACGAGCAGGAAAATGAGGCGGCGATCGATCGCGCCCCTCTTCAATCTGGATTTCCGGTAGAAGATCGGTTTATGCTGCTACGCGTCACGCGTCACGCGTTACGCGTCACGGTTGTCCGTTCCCCAGGTACTTGACCACCATCAGCGTCACGTCGTCCTCGAAGTCGTCGTGGCCGCGGAAGGCGCGGACCTCCTCCAGCAGGCCGGCCTGAATTCCGGCCGCCGGCAGGTCCCGCCGCTTGGCGGCGGCGGCGGCCAGGCGCTCGCGGCCGAACTCCCCGCCGCGGCCGTCGTCGGCCTCGACCACGCCGTCGGTGAAAAGGATGAGGACGTCGCCGGCAAGCAGCCGGAAGCGGCTCGCGCGGTACTCGCTCTCGGCGAACATGCCCACCGCCAGCCCGCCCGATTCCAGCGCGATGGCCTCCCCCCCGCGCAGCACCAGCGGCGGCGGATGGCCGGCGTTGACGTACTCGAGGAGGCCGCTGCCGGCGTCGAGCCGGCAGGCGCAGGAGGTCACGTAGAGGCTGCCCTCGATGGTCTCGGCGATGAGCCGGTTCAGATGGGCCAGGGTGGCCACGACATCGCGGTTGCGGCTCACATTGTAGACGAAGCCGATGCGGAAGACGGCCATGCCCAGGGCGGCGGGGATGCCGTGCCCCGAGACGTCGCTCATGCCGAGGATGACCTCGCTCCCGGGCAGCGGCAGGGCCTCGTAGTAGTCGCCGCCCATCTGCGAGCAGGGGATGTTCAGGAAGGCGATGTCCAGGCCGGCGACAACGGGCGGCTCCTGGCGCAGGAACGAGCGCTGGATGGAGCGGGCGATCTGCAGCTCCTTCTCCAGCTTCTCGCGCTCCAGCATGCCGCGGATGAGGACGGCGTTCTGCAGGGGGATGGCCAGGAAGGCGGCGATGCCGGCCAACAGCCGCTTGTCGGCCTGGCTGAAGCGGCCGCGCCGCTTGTTGACCGCCTCCAGCACGCCGACCAGCCGGCCGCCCGCCTCGACCGGCACCCCCAGCAGCGAACGGGTGTGGAAGTTCGTCCGCCGGTCGGCCGCGCCGTCGTGGCGCGGATCGCGGGAGCAGTCGTCGATGATCACCCCCTGGCGCTCGGCGGCGATCCAGCCGGCCACGCCCTCGCCCTTGCGCAGGACGATGCGCTTCAGCTCCTCGGCCTGGGCGCCGGTGGCCGTCTCGAAGGCCAGTTCCTCCCGCTCCGCGTCATAGATGAAGATGGAGGCCTCCTCGCAGGCCAGGTAGCCGCGGATGGCGGCGGTGATCTTTTCCAGCAGCTGGCGCAGGTCGACCTCGGAATAGAGGTCGATCATTTCCTTCCGGAAGCGGCGGATGCGGTCCACGGAGCTCCTCCTCCGCCGGCCATGATAGACGGCAGGGAGGACGAAGTCAATGAAGAACAGTGAAAGAGCATTGCAGGGGGACAGTGAAAGAGGATTACAGAGGGGACGGTGAAGGAGTCTTTCAGCGAGAATGGCAAAAAAAGGCTGGCGGACGGATGAAGCAAGCAATCATGCACGCTAGACTCCTTCACTTCAATCCGCAAGACTCTTTCACTTTTCACTCTCTTCCGGCTCCTTCACTTTCTTCTTCGGCGATTGACAGCGGCGGCGAACATTGTTAGGCTACGCTATCGCCCCCACGGGCGGATGAGGAGGCCCCATGATCTCATGCGCGTACCGGCGCTGGCCGGCGTGGCTCGTTTCCCTCATGCTGTTTGCCGGAGCGGCCGCCCTGCCGGCGGCCGCCGGACCGGTCGAGGACGCCCCCAAGATCGCCACCGACGCCGGCGGCGCTGAGTTCGTCGAAGGAGAGGCGCTGGTCCGCCTCCGGCCGGGGACCTCGCCCGGAGCGGCCGCCATGCTGGCCGCAGAGCTGGAGGCCGGGGACGGCCGCCCATTCCGCGTGCTGTCCGAGGCCTGCCGGCGCCCCTGCCTGCTGCTGCGTTCCCCGCGGCGCAGCACCGCCGAGCTGCTGGCGTCCCTGCGCGCCCGGCCCGAGGTGGAGGCCGCCTCGCCCAACTACCGCCGCCGCCTGCTGCGGTTGCCCAACGATCCCGGTTATCACCGGCAGTGGGGCTTGGCGAAGATCGGCGCGCCCGAGGCCTGGGAGCGCAATGTGGGTTCCAGCGACGTTGTCTTGGCGGTCATCGACACCGGCGCCGACTACGGCCACGGGGACTTGGCCGGCAACATGTGGCGCAATCCCGGCGAGACCGAGGGCAACGGCGTCGACGACGACGGCAACGGCTTTCGCGACGACATCCACGGCTATGACTTCGCCGCCAGCGGCAGCGGCGGCAACGACAGCGATCCCATGGATATCGAGGGCCACGGCACCCACGTGGCCGGCATCATGGCCGCCGTCGGCGACAATGCCGCCGGAGTCTGCGGCGTCTCCTGGCGCGCGCGCATCATGGTGCTCAAGGGCTTCCGCCCCGACCTGCACATCTACGACTCGGACTGCATCGAGGCCATCGAGTACGCCGTGAAGATGAAGCGTGACTACGGCGTGAACGTGGTGGCCATCAACGCCTCCTTCGGCGGCGGCGGCAGCAATGCGCTGCAGCAGGACGCCATCGCCGCGGCCGGCGAGCAGGGCATCGCCTTCGTGTGCGCCGCCGGCAACGACGGGACCGACAATGACGCCACCCCCTTCTATCCGGCGGGTTACGACCTGCCCAACATCGTCTCGGTGGCGGCCAGCGACGGGAACGACGCCCTGGCCTCCTTCTCCAATTACGGCCAGCGGTCGGTCGACATCGCCGCCCCGGGTCAGGCGATCTACTCGACCGTGCCGCGCGGCGCCGGGCTGGAAGCCTGGCTGAAAACGGAGAGCGACGTCCTCGACGTCAGTCCCCTGGAGTATTCCGGCCGAACCGGCAGCGCCGGGCTCAGCCGGAAGATCTATGACTGCGGCCTCGGCCAGAGTGCCGGCGATTTCCCCGCCGGGGTCAGCGGCAACATCGCCCTGATCGAACGCGGGAACAGCACCTTCCAGCAGAAGGCGCTCCGCGCCCAGTCCGCGGGCGCCGCCGGCGTCGTGATCTACAACAACGTCGCCGGCAGCTTCGACGGCACCCTGGGAAGCGAAGGCGGCTGGGGGCCGGTGGTCGCCGTTTCCCGCGAGGACGGCCTGCTGCTGAGGTCGCGCGGCGTCCACTCCGTGAACCTGACTGTGCGCGCCGGCGACTACGGTTACCTCAGCGGCACCTCCATGGCGTCGCCTCATGTCTGCGGCGCCCTCGGCCTGCTGGCCGCGCAATACCCGGGCGACGGCATGGCCAAGCAGATCGGCCGCCTGTACTCGGGAGCCGACCGCATCGCCGCCCTGGACGGCAGGATGGTGTACGGCGCCCGCCTGAACCTGGCGCGCTCCCTCTCGCAGGCCCTGGTGCTGACCATGACCGTCACGCGCCGCCAGGCGCAGAGCTGGATGGCCGTGAAGGATTATGCCGAGGTCCGATTCGCCGTGGAGAAGGAGCCCGGCTCCGCGATCAGCGGCGAGACCTACGCCGTCTACCGCAAGATCCCCGGCAACAGCTTCGCCAAGGTGGGGGAGGTGGCCGCCGCGGAGCTGCAGGACGGCGCCTTCACCTACCGCGACAAATACCTCGAAAGCGGCACCAGCTACACCTACGTCATCGAGGCGCGCAGCGCCGGGGGCGAAGTCCTCGCCCTGTCCAACGAAGTGACCATCTGAGGTGGGACAATGAAAAAGACCGTCATCGCCTTCCTGCTCCTTTCCCTCGCCGCCGGCCTGGGCGCGGCCGGCCGCAAGTTCTCCGTCATGGCCGGCGCCGGGGTGCTGCTGCCCATCGACGCCGATTTCAAGGAGCTCTACGGCAGCGCCCTGTTCTGCCCCGAGCTCAAGCTGAGTTACGAAATCATGCCCCGCTTCTGCGTTTGGCTTGCCGGCAGTTCCGCCTCGGCGACGGGCGTCCTCCCCGAGCTGGGCGACGAGATCAAGGCTTCGCAGACGTTCCTGTCCCTGGGCGCCGGCTGGGAGACCAAGCGCTGGGGCCGGCTGCAGGCCGACGTAGGCGCCGCCTTTCTCATGGCCCATTCGCGGGAAAAGGCCATGGGCGCCAGCCCGAGCAAGTCGGCGCCCGGCTTCGACGCGCGGGCCGGCCTGCGCGTTTTCGTCTCGGAGTCCGTATTCGTCGGCCTGAACGTCGGCTTCGCCGGGGCCTGGACCACGGTGGATGCCGGGGAAACGGACAAGGACATCGTCATCGGCGGCATGAGGATAGGCGGCGCGCTGGGATTCCGCTTCTAGGCGGACGCCGGGGCTCCGCCGGCCCGGAGCGGCCTCGTCCGCCGGGTCAGCGCCGAAGCAGTTCCAGGAATTCCCGGGCTTCGATGAAGCCCGAGAAGCGGCGGATCTCCTTGCCCTGTGGATCGAACAGGATCACCGTCGGCATGCCGATGATGCCCAGCTCGCTCTTCAGCCGGTCGTTCGCCTCGCTCCGGCGCGTGAAGTCCAGCTTGACCAGGATGATGTCGGCCAACGCCGCTTGCACCTCCGGGCGGCTGAAGGTCTTTTCGTCGAGCTCGCGGCAGGCGGCGCACCACTCGGCCCAGGCGTCAACCAGCAAGCGCTTGTTGCCGGAGCGGGCCGCCTCGCGGCCGGCGGCCAGGTCGCCCAGCCAGGGGAGCTTCGCGGCTTCGGGCGTCGCTCCCGGCGCGGCGGCAGGAGCCGCCGGCGGGAAGAAGCGACCGGCCAGCCCGTGGTAGAAGAGGGTCGCCCCGGTCAGGAACATGAGAACGACGGCGGTTCGGGCCAGGACCGGCCCGACGCCGCCCGGCTGCTGGGGGCGGAACAGCCCCAGGGCCACGGCCAGGCCGACCAGGTAGGCCCCCCAGCAGGCCAGGATGAGCCAGGCGGGGAGAATGTTGCCCAGGAAGAAGATGCCGCCGGCGATCAGCAGGGCGGAAAAGAAATACTTGACGGCGCTCATCCAGCCGCCGCCCCGGGGCAGGGAGGCGATGGCGCCGGAGAACGTGCCGGCCAGGATGAAAATGACGCTCATGCCAAGGGAAAAGACGAAGGTCAGCCAGAAGCCGAGGAAAACGTTCCCCGACTGGATGATCCATGAAAGCAGGGCGATCAGCACCGGCCCGACGCAGGGGGCGGCGATGACGGCCGAGACGCCGCCGACGACGAGGGCGCCCAGGTACTCGCTCCGGTGACCCTGGGAAGCGCGGGCCGAGACCCAGGCGGGGACGGGGATGGTGAACAGGCCGGCCAGGCTGAGGCCCATGGCGATGAAGACGGCGGCGATCAGGGTGACCACGACCGGGTTCTGGAAGGAGACGCCGATGAGCGAGCCGGTCTTGGCGGCGACGACGCCGAGGACGGAATAGACCAGGGCGAGGCCCAGCACGAAGAACAGCGACAGGACAAAGCCCTTGAGCCGGCGGCCCTGGCTGCGGCCGCCCACGAAGCCCATGACGATGGGGATGACCGGGTAAACGCAGGGAGTCAGGCTGGCCAGGAAGCCGGCCGCGAAGACCAGCAGGAACAGCGGCAGCGAGGCCCGGCCCAGGCGGCCGCGGATGAGGTTCTCCAGCCGGCGCGCCAGCGGCTCCCGGCTCGCTGGGGTGGCCGCCGGCCCGGCGAAAGCGGGGCCGACCTCCACCTGGACCCGCCCTTCGTCGGGCGGATAGCAGAGCTCGTCGGGATATTCCTGGCAGACCTGGAAGGAGACGCCGATGTCCAGCCTGACCGGCGCCGCGGCCGGCTTCAGCCGGCGCAGCAGGGCGCGGACGCGGACATCGCCCTTGTAGACCGTTTCCTCGCCATAGGGGACGCCGGAGGGGAACACCGTCTTCTCCAGGGCGAAGAACTCGTTGGCCGCCAGGTCCAGGGCGAAGAAGCCGTTTTTCAGATCGGTGATGTGGAATCCATCGGGCACGCGCAGCAGGACCTCGACGGCGCCGTCGGCGTCCAGGGCGCGGGCGCTGAGCTGCGGCCGCCCCTCCTCGCTGGCGGCCGGCAGGAAGGCGGCGGGGACGAGGAACAGCAGCAGGACGGCGACGGATGCTTTTTTCATGGGGCCTTCATGGTAGCAAAAACCGGCTGCGCGGTCAATGATAAGCGGCGCGGATGCCGGCGCGGCCGATGAGCTGCCCGCCTTCGGTGACCACGTCGACGTGCAGCACGTCCGTCGGGCGGTCGATGTCCAGGGTATGGAAGGTCCAGAGGCGGAATCCGTTTTTACGTCCCCCGTGCAGGCGGAAGAAGGGGGAGGCATAGACCAGCCGGCCGTTCCAGAACCAGCGGTGCCCTACCCGGTCCTTCAGCCCCAGCGGGGCCAGCACGGCGGTCAGCGCATAGACCCGCAGCCGCGTCTTCGGCGGCAGGGAAGCCAGGCGGCCACTGAGCTCACGCAGCTGGGAATCAAGCCCGGTGCCGAAAACGCCGCCCAGCAGGCGCAGGGGCGCCGGCGGGACCAGGGAGCGGCCGGGGCCGGCGATGGCGGCGAGCAGCAGGGCAGCGGTCAGCACGCACCCCCAGCGGCCGCGGCGCTCGGGGCCGCGGCGGGCGAAGGTGAAGGAAGCGAAGGCGGCCAGCGCCAGCAAGGCGCCGAGAAGGAGCGCCTGGGAGTTCCTCAGCCTCCAGATGATGGGCAGCATGATATGGACGCAGGCGAAGAGATTAAAGGCGAAGAAGGCCGACAGGACGCTCCAGGCGGGGGAGAGCCAGCGGTCGTAAACGATGTCCAGGGTGGCCAGGACGGCGTTGGCCGCCACCAGGAACACGAAGACCATGTTGGCCGCCCCCCAGGTGGCGCTCAGGTAGTAGATGGGCAGGATGAAGAACAGCAACTGCTGGTAGAAATTGCGCTGGAAGTAGTTGATCAGCAGCCGCAGGCGGCGGTGCCAGGCGTCCGGCAGGCGCTGCCAGCGCGAGAGCGACGGCAGGGCGAGGCTGCTCAGCCAGATGAAGGCGACATGGAAGACGGCGACGCGCAGGTAAGCGAAGTGGCGCGTGCCCAGCCAGGCGACCCCCGCGCCCAGGAGCAGGGAATAGGAGCTGTGGAACCACCAGAGCTTGTCCTGGTGGCGCGCAAGGAACCCGCCCACGTGCCGCTTCAGTGCCGCCATCGATTTTGCGCATTGTAAGCGAAAGCCGCCTGTTTGGCAATGTCGATCTCCAGGGGAGAGAGAGGGAAGAGAAAGGGAAGAGAGAGTGGGAAAGGCCCCTTCACGGCCTCTTTCCCACGGTGGCTTCCCTCTGCCTTTCCCTTTCTCTTCCCTTTGTCTTCCCTTGAGTTCTGCTTTTTTTTATGCTATTATCTTCTGCTGGATGCACCTGTAGCTCAATGGATAGAGCTTTTGACTACGGATCAAAGGGTTGGGGGTTCGAATCCCTCCAGGTGCGTTTTATCCTCTCCTGCTGTTCCCGTGAGAAGGGCGGCCGGCGGGGATCCTTGATTTTATCCGCTTCCACTCCCGAATGGTGAGATAATTCTTGCCCACCTGTATATAATTTTCAATGTTGATCTCCGGTTCGTCTGACGAGATCGAGGCGGAGAGGGAGGACAAGGATGAAGAAAACGTTTATTGGCTGCTTGGCATTTGGATTGCTAGTCATTCTGGCCCTGGTCGTCAACGCGCAGAAGAAGGATGATCCGGCCACGACGCTCGCGCCGGTATCCCCCACGTTCAGGACGGTCCAGTGCCCCGGCACATATGATCTCGCGGCCAGCATCACGGACGTCGAGGCCGGGAACGATGCGACCGGCCCTTTCCTGAGGGTCACCGGCCAGGTAAAGAACCTGGGCGGCAAGGATTTCATTACCAGCCATTCGTGTCAGGCCAGGTTGTTCGTCGATGTGAATGACAGGGCGGTCGGCCAGAAGATAGCGGAGATCAATATCCCCCGCTTGAACAGGGGGGCATCCGTGGACATCTCCGGCACGTACCATTACACCTGGGCCCCGGGGTTTGCCTGGTGCCAATGGGGGTGCGTGCCGCTGCGCGGCGGCCTCTGCCGGTACATGTGGCCGGTGCTCCTGATTAACTACTCGGACACAAACGAAAAAAACGCCGACTGCAAATCTGCCAACAACACATCCTTCGACAGGCCGGAGCACCACGTTCATTTCGTCGTCCGCTGCACCGAATAGTATTCCGCGCAGGGCTCTGAGCAGACGATCTCCCGGGGGATGGGCGTGGCTCTCTCCCCGGATTTTTTTCGGCGACCGAGGGCGTAGCCGCCGCATGTTTTGTCTTCAGCCCCGATGCGTGCTACAATCGCCCATCCGCCGACGGAATCAGGTCCGGCGACAGAATGAAGAAGGATGCCGCCTATTTCATGAAAAAAGCCCTGGCTCAGGCCGAGGCCGCCGAGAAGCGCGGCGAGGTGCCGGTGGGTGCGGTGGTGGTGCGTGACGGCATGGTGATCGGCCGGGCGGGAAACTCCCCGATCGTCGACCAGGATCCCGGCGCCCACGCCGAGATCAAGGCGCTGCGGCGGGCCGGGAGAAAGATCGGGGCGTATCGGCTCAACGGCTGCGAGCTTTACGTGACGCTCGAGCCCTGCCTGATGTGCTACAGCGCCATGGTCCATGCCCGGATCGCGAAGCTGGTTTACGGCGCCGGCGATCCGAAAGGCGGTGTTTTTTCGACCGGGGTCTTCGCCAGGGTGAAGCACGTGTACAACCATCGGATCGAGGTGGAATCGGGAGTGCTGGCCGAGCCCGCCTCGGCGTTGCTATCGGGATTTTTCAAGGCGCGGCGGAATAAGAACAAATAATCGTAGCGCACGACGCGTAACGCGTGACGAGAATTTCCGGAGCGGTTCTCCAAGTATCGTTTTAAGTGGGGTGGGATGCTACTCCCTAGGGTCGCAGTTCCCACCCCCTCCGCCATTCGCAATGACAGAGGTTTGGTTCAGGAATATGGAGGAATGATGTTTGGCGAATGGCGGAGGGGGTGGGATTCGAACCCACGATACCAGTCACCCGGTATAACGATTTTCGAGACCGTCCCGTTCAACCGCTCCGGCACCCCTCCGCGCGTGGACACCGTGAGTCGAAACACGACTGTTAAGATAAAATTGTAGCACGAAAGTCCTTTGAAAGCAAAGAACTCCAGGTGCCGTTCATGATCTAGGAGGGGATGGGATGGCACGAGCGGCCCTCCTTGGGCCCACTCGCCCTGCGGGCGCGCTCGCTCCGCTCGCGCGTGCCCATTTGGGCTTCTCGCCCAAATGGTCGAACCCACGATACCAGTCACCCGGTATAACGATTTTCGAGACCGTCCCGTTCAACCGCTCCGGCACCCCTCCGCGCTGGGGATGAAGCCTTCATGGCGTTGAAAACGGCGTCTTTTTAACTGCCGTGGAGATAGGATTGTAACTTGAAAACGCCTTGAAGGCAAAGCTGGACACGTTATGGTCCTCTGTCCCTCGTTGTTTGCGCGACCTGAGAAAACTGAAGCCGAAATCTCTTTTTTCCGGGAGATCGCGGGCGGACGCCGGCTTTTATTCAATTCATGATGATCCAGTTCGACGTGATGTGGAACGGGCTTGCGTTGCCGGCGATAATCTTTTCCCCGCCCTGGAAGAACCAGATGCGGATGAAGTAATCGCCCGGGTTGACCTTCCGCGACGGGCAGTTTCCCACCTGCCACAGGAATCTGCCGGCCTTGCACGGCATTTCGCCGAGCACTCCGAAGGGGATCACCTGGCGGGCGGAGTTATAGCCCCACAGTGTGATGTACATGGTGGCTTCGATCTCCGGCACGACGCTCCAACTGATCGTCTGCCTGGAGCCGAGCTTCCAGCTCGCTCCATCCTGCGGGGCCAGCAGCGTGAGCTTCGGCGGCCTCGCGGCCAGTACTGAGCCCAACCAGCCGAACAGGATGAAAACCAAGGCGACTTTTTTCATGGGCGGCTCCTTGACCATAGAATATGGGATGCGCCTTCTTATCTCAACCATGCGCATGCATGTGGAGAGCCGTTGGGAGCGAGTTACAAAAGGGGTCTCGGTTGCCGGTCTCCATGTGGTCCTGGGGAGTACTCGGGGCGTTTCGGCTCAGTTCCCCTCGACCGTCATGCTTTCACCGCAGCGGATGGCTTGTTGCGGCAGGAGTCCCGGTTCTCGCTGTCGTTGGGGGAGAAGATCGCGGGCGAGGGCGGAGTGCCGGGGACCCGGTCAGCTCCTGGGACGGAATCCGCGCAGGATATAGACGAATCCGGCGAACACCAGCACCCCCAGCACCAGGAAGACGATCAGGTCGCGCCACAGGAAGGTGGGATCGTGCTTGAACCCCATGATCGCCCCCATGGTGACCACGGCGGTGACCATGGTGGTGAAGAAGCCGTAGAACATGAACTGCACCGGGAACGACGAGGCGGGGCGGGTCCAGAGCAGGTAGACGCTGATCAGCCCCAACGGGATGGTGAAGCCCAGGTCGAAGACGCGGACCATCCAGAAGGCCGTGGGGGCGATGTCATATGCGCGGGTCGTTCCCCTGGCCATGACCTCGAACACCTCCTTCATCCACATGGCGGCGAATATGAGCAGGAACAGGACCAGCAGCACCGAGTAGACGGCCAGCCCCTTCCTGCTGAATCGGGCAACGCGATCCTTGGGGAAGACCGACAGGGAATAAAGCATAACGACCAGCGCCGCCACCAGGATAAACAGGAAATGGAAGAAATATCTCTCGCTGTTGCCGGCATAGGCAGGCGAGCTCCATTCCCAGCCGATGGTGTAGCTCAGGACGAAATAGATCAGGTAGAGCGGGGTGGCGAGCAGCAGGTACTTGGCGAGCGGCCGGCGCAGCCAGAGCAGGACGCCTCCGGCCAGGGAGAGCGTGCTCAGCAGGAGCAGGTTCACCGCGTCCTGGCCGAGGAGCTGGTTCAGGATCAGCGGGTGGGTCTTGTAGCGGATCGCGCCCAGGAAGAGGGGACCCTGGACCGCCAGGTAAACCAGCAGCGTGGCCGTGGCCACGGCCAGGAATCCCACGAACACGCGCTCGAAGCGGCTGCCGAATTCACTTTCGTTGGTCATCGGGGCCTCCACGTGCAGGGCATTTTATTCCTCTTTGTGGCAGCAGACAAGTGAATGGTCGTCGATCTCAGGGAAGATAGAGGGAAGAGCAAGGGAGGAATGAGGGAAGAGAGAGTGTGATGAGCCATTTCAGGAATTTTTTCCCACTTTATCTTCCCTCTGCCTTTCCCTCTGTCCTCCCACTCTCTTCCCTAAAGCCCTTGAGCGGATTGCTTTCGGGCTCTTCCTGGGGTACAATGGCGACATGACCTCGAGCCCGAGCTTCATGCTCTCCCGCAAGCGCCGCCGGCTCCTCCTGTTGTTCCCCCCGCTCATCCTTGCCGGGATCCTGGCCTGGCGGCTTCTCCTGAAGCCCGAACGCGACGTCATTCCGCCTCCCGAGTACCACGACGCGGTCCTGGCCGAGGCGCTCGAAGTGCAGGTGGACATCGTCCCCGGCGACTGCTGCGCCGCGGCGCTGGAGCGCGGCGGCATGGACGCGCGCGAGGCGGCCCGCCTGGTCGCCGACGTCAGGCCCGCCTACGACCTGGCGCGCATCCGCAGCGGCCAGGCCATGACGCTGTTCTTTGAAAACGGCCTGCTGCGCAACCTGGTCTACCCCATCGACCGCGACCGTTTCCTGGAGGCGGTGCGCCTCCCCGGCGGCGGCTTCCGCGGCCGCGTCGCCGCCGTGCCCTACGACGTGCGCCGCGAGACCGTCCGCCTGCGCATCGAGAGCTCCCTGTACGAAGCCACCCTGGCCAGCGGCGAGACGATGGAGCTGTTCGATCCGCTGTCGCGCATGTTCGAATACGACGTCGACTTCAACCGCGACATCCAGCCCGGCGACACCATCGCCGCCGTGCTGGACAAGAAGTACCTGGACGGCCGGCTGGCGGCCTACGGCGATATCCTGGCCGCCGAGCTGATGAATGGCGGCAAGGCCATCCAGGTCGTGCGCTACCCCGCGCCGGGCGGCGGCAGCGGCTTCTACCATCCCGACGGCCGCTCGACCAAGCGCATGTTCCTGCGCTGCCCGCTGCCGTTCGTGCATGTCACCTCGCGCTACGGCATGCGCCGCCACCCGGTCATGGGCTACTCACGGCAGCACAACGGCACCGATTTCGCGGCGCCCTACGGCACGCCGGTGCGGGCCACCGCCTCGGGGGTGGTGACCGCCCGCGGCCGCGACAACGGCCGGGGCAACTATGTCAGCCTGCGCCACGCCAACGGCTATACCAGCCATTATTATCATCTGCAGCGCTTCGCCGCCGGACTGCGCGCCGGCCAGCGCGTCGACCAGGGGCAGGTGATCGGCACCGTGGGCAGCACCGGCCTGTCGACCGGGCCGCACCTGCACTACGGGCTGGTCCGCGGCGGACGCTATCTCAATCCGTTGCGCCTGCAGTCTCCCAGCCTGGCGCCGCTGTCCAGGGAGGCGCTGCCCGCATTCCAGAATTATTGCGCCCTGATGCTGGGTCCGCTGTCGACCCGGCCGGCCGCCCGGGCCCTGCCGCTGCCGCAGGCGCGCCTCGGCCCCCTGCCCCTTCCTTCCGGCGGGCCCGTCGACCCGCGCTAGTTCATTTCCCGCGGTAGACTCCGGCCATCTTCGTAATCGTGCCGGCCAGCAGGCGCCGCAGCTCCTGCGGTTCCAGGACCTCGGCGTCGGCGCCGAATGGAAGGATGTCGCGCACGACCTCGCGGAAGTCGGCCACCGGGAACTCCAGCCGCAGCGAGCCGTCGGGCCGTTCCTCGACCTTCTGGCCGGGGAACCACACCTGGTCGCGGACCCGGCGTGCGCCGGCCGGGGTGAAGCGCAGCACGACCCGGCGCTCGGGTCCGTCGAAGAAGATGCCGTAGCGCTTCTCGATCCGCTCCTTGATCTCCCCGGCATCGGCATGGCTTTCCACGATCGTCTCCAGCGCCTCGGCCGAGCGCATGCGCGACAGGAGGAAGTCGCGCACCGCGCGGCGCTGGTGGCACCAGGCGATGAGGTGCCAGTTGCCCATGTAGACCAGCAGGTGCAGGGGATCGACTTTGCGCCGCGACGGGGACTCGGCGGCGGCGGGGGCGTAGGTGATGGCCAGCTGCCGGCCGCGGGCCAGGGCGCGCAGTACGGCCTGGAAGACCGCCGGCTCGACGCGGGTGTAGCGCACGTTCTTCAGCGACACCTTCGCCTCCAGGCCCAGGAGGTCGAGGTCCATGTCGCCGCCGACCTTGCGCAGGAAGTGGTCGTATTTCCTCTTCAGCTCGCGGTCGGGGAGGGCGGCGGCCAGGCGGCGGGCGACGACCAGGGAGACGATCTCCTCCTCCGAGACCCATGCGCCCGGGAACTGGAAGTTGGCGTCGGTGTAGCGATAGCCGCCCTTCTCCGCCGAGTATTCGATGGGCGCGTCGAGGAACAGGCGCATGAACTCGATCTCGCGGGCCGCCTGGCGCCGCGAAATCTCGAACTTCGCCGCCAGGTCGGAGATCTTGGGAAATTTCCCGGCCCGCAGTCGCTCGTGGAACCACAGGTAGCGCTCGTACGCCAGCTTCTTGGCCATGGCCGGGTTATAGCAAGCGCGGCCGGCGTTTGCAAGCTCTCAGCGATGATGACTGCGGCCGGCCTGGAAATAGGATTTCGGGGCGGGCTTGGCTGCCGGGCGCGGGGCGTGGCTCCGCTGGCGGCCGTTGCCGCCGCCGCGCTGCTCCTTGGGAGCCGGGCGGGCGTCGGCGCCGGTCGCCCGGCTGGCGGCCTCGGAATGGAACTTGTGGGCGGCATCGACCGGGACGGCGGCGCGGATCGTCCTTTCGATGGCGCGCAGGAGCTCGCGCTCGCTCGCGGAGCAGAAGGATACGGCATCGCCGCCGGCGCCGGCGCGGGCGGTGCGGCCGATGCGGTGGATGTAGACCTCCGGCTCCAGGGGCAGGTCGTAATTGATGACGTGCGAGATGTTGTCGACGTCCAGGCCGCGGGCGGCGATGTCGGTGGCGACCAGCACGCGCGCGCGCCCCTCCTTGAAGCTGGCGAGCGCCTCGGTCCGCGCCCCCTGGCTCTTGTTGCCGTGGATGACGGCGGCGGCGATGCCGGCGGCCGCCAGCTTCTTGGCCACCTTGTTGGCCATGTGCTTCATCTGCGTGAAGACCAGCACGCGGTCCCAGCGCGAATCGGCGAGAAGCGACGCCAGCAGGACGTCCTTGCGCTCGCGGTCGACGAACATCACCTTCTGCACGATGCGCTCGACGGCCGGCGCCTCGTGGGCGATGGTCACGTGCACCGCGTCATGCACCAGGGTGCGGGCCAGGGCCACCACCTCGGGCTCCATGGTGGCCGAGAAGAACAGCGAGCGGCGCCGGCTGGGAAGCTTGGCGATGACCCGCTTGATGTCGGGAAAGAACCCCATGTCGAGCATGCGGTCGGCCTCGTCGAGGACGAAGATCTCGACCGCGTCCAGGCCGGCGTGGCCCTGCTGCATGAGGTCGAGCAGCCGCCCCGGTGTCGCCACCAGGATGTCGAGGCCGCGGTTCAACGCCTGCACCTGCTGGAACTGGCTGACGCCGCCGAAGACGACGGCGTGGCGGAAGCGCAGGTGGCGGCCGTAGGCCGCGGCGCTGGCGCCGATCTGCGCGGCCAGCTCGCGGGTGGGCGCCAGCACCAGGACGCGCGTCTGCCGGGCCGCCGGCGGCCGCCGGTTCTGGATCAGGTACTGCAGGATGGGCAGCATGAAGGCCGCCGTCTTGCCGGTGCCGGTCTGGGCGCAGCCGATCAGGTCGCGGCCTTCCAGCAGATGGGGGATGGCCTTGGCCTGGATGGGAGTCGGGACGGCATAGCCCTCCTCGGCGATCGCCCGCTGCAGCTCGGGCAGCAACGAGGCGAAAACGCCCGCTGCCGCCGGGTGGGGCGCCTGAACTCCGTTCTGCTGGGCCTCCTCGTCTGCGCGGCGGAAATCCGCCAACCGGGGATGGCGGATCTCCGGCCGATGCCGCGCCGCCTGCGGGCCGGTCTGTTTTTGCGGGGATTTCTTTTCTTGAGGTTTCATGATGTTTCCTTGGTTTTCAGTTTCGCGCCCGCCGTGACGGCATGCCACGATGGAGTGTCGATCCGGATCGAGTTCAGGGCTCAATGGCGGGATGCGGGCCGAGGGCCTGGCATCAGTTCATTTATTCCTGTGAACAGCGGGGAGCGGCGGGCTCAATTTGCTCTATTATAGCCTTTTTTTGTCGGGATGTCAATCGCGGCGGCGTGCGGGCATGCGCTCCTCGTCCAATCCGCCGCCCGCATTTGCCATTTTTACGCCGGTCGGATAGTATCCGGCCATGCGGCGGTTGCATCCGGAGCGGCGGCTCTTCCTGCTGTGCTCTTTGTGTATTTGCCTGGCGAGGCCTGTCCCCGGCGGCGCGTTCCGCCGCGGGCAGGAGCGCTTTCCGCGGGTGCGGGCGGCGCGTGCCCAGGCGCAGCCGCGGCTCGATGCGCTGTTCCGGGCGGCCGGATTGACTTATCCCGCACGGGAGATTTTCCTGCGCGCGTTCAAGATGGAGGGCGAGCTGGAGCTGTGGGCGCGCGATGACAACGCCGCCCCCTTCACCCTGGTCAAGACGTATGCCATCTGCGCCTCCTCGGGAACGATCGGCCCCAAGCGCCGCCAGGGCGACCTGCAGGTCCCGGAGGGCTTTTACCATGTCAGCGGCTTCAATCCCTGGAGCCGCTTCCACCTGTCCCTGCGCGTCGACTACCCGAATCGGGCGGACCGCATCCTGGGCGGTGACGGCGACCTGGGGGGCGACATCTTCATCCACGGCTCGTGCGTCACCATCGGCTGCATCCCCCTCCTGGATGACCCGATCGAGGAGGTCTACCTGGCGGCAATCGACGCCCGCGACTCCGGCCAGGCGCGCATCGCGGTCCACATTTTTCCCTGCCGCTTCGCCGGAGGCTGGCTGAGGCTGGAGCGCGAGGCCTGGCGCCGGCCCGGGCTGATGGAATTCTGGCGCAATCTGCAGGAGGGATACGATCATTTCGATAGGGGTCACCGCCTTCCCACGGTATGGGTGACTCGGGATGGGCGGTATGCGTTTCAGTGAAGGCCGTAATTCGTGATTCGTGATTCGTAATTCGTGGCCGCAATAGTTCGACCTTGTGCTGTTCCTCTTCCGAATTACGAATTACGGTTTACGAATTACGAAGGCCGACTCTCTTTACTCCATGGAAGCTCATGAAGTCGTCGATCTCTTGCGCATGATCGCCCTGGATCAGCACGTGATGGTTCGCCAGGGCGGAGCGCAGGAAATACGACGCCGGCTCCTGCAGGCGCAGGCGGACCTGGGTGCGGCAGAGGCCGGCCACGGGGGCGGTGGGCAGCGATTCGGCCGCCGAGACGAAGTAGCTTCCCAGGTCGGGGCCGCCGACCTTCAGGAGCGTCGCCGCCCCGGCCGGGAACGCGCCACAGAGGGCGACCCCCTGGTTGGTCTCGAAGTGGGTCTGCAGGCGGAAGGCGCTCACGGCGCGGCTGGGCACGGTGCAATGGGCCAGCACGACCTCGTTGCCCTCCGGGTCAATGACCGCCGGGTTGGCCATGAAGGGCAGCGCGCCGGTCAGGGAGCGGGCCAGGAGCATGGTGAAGACGGCGGGAACGTCGCCCTCGCAGCCGCAGACCCGCCCGGCGTCGTTCAGCAAAGCGAGGGCCAGGCAGCCCGTGGTGGCCAGCGGGCCGATGAGGTCGAAGCAGCGCAGGGTGGCTGCCTTCAATCCATGGCGGACGAACAGGGACTCCAGTGCCGGGAACAGCGCGGCGGCGCGGCGAACCGTCTCCCTGTCGACCCCGTCCAGTCCATCGGCGCGGTCCATGCACTGCTGAGCGAGTGCCTCGGCCTTTTCCCCGGGAGCCGGGGGGACGCCGACCTCGCGCAGGTCGACGTCAATGAAGCGCGTCCCCCAAAGGGCTGCGGCGGCCTCACGGTCGACGCCCGAGGCGATCAGCCAGTCCGAGGGCTCGCCGATGACGGCGATCGGCCCGCGCAGCTCGTGGCGGACGCGCCGGAAGCGGGCCAGCTCCTCGAGCCTGGCGATGACGCGGCCGGGGGAGCCATGGACGACCTCGGCCCGCTCCCCCTGGCCGCGCACCCAGGCGGAGATCTCCAGCGCGGCGGGCAGCGAGTTGTGCAGGCCGTCGGCCAGGAGCACGACGGGCTTCTCCAGCCCCGGGTAGCGGCGGCGGAAATCCTGCTCGCTGCCGCCGGAGGCGATGAACGCGACCTGCAGGGCGCCGGCGGGGCTTTCGCCGGCGTCAGCCTCCCGCAGGGCGAACGCGGAGCGCAGCGGTTCCAGGAAGCGGTCGCGGTCGCGCGCAAACACCTCGCTGTCGTGCCGGACCGAGGCAAAACGGACCAGATCGATCTGGGTCATGTCCTTCTCCAGGCGCGGCGGCCCCGCCCGGGCGATTGTAGCACATTCGCGCCGCGGTTGGGGGACCATTTACTAGAAGGCGGAAATCGGCTATAAAGACATCCTGAAATTTTGCGCGAAAAACAGAGGAGCTTCATGTACGAGGCCGGCGCCAGCGGGCGCATCGCGGAGATCGACATTGCCAAGGGCATGGCCTGCCTGCTGATGATCGCCGCCCATTTCATCTCCGCGCGCCTGCTTCCTTTCGGCACATTCGCGGCCCCGCTTTTCTTCGCCTGCTCGGGGATGAACACCATCGTCCTGATCGAACGCACGCGGGGCAATCGCCGCTTCGACCTCTATCACCTGGCTTTTCCGCTGTTGCTGTTCTTCGGCGGCATCTCCCAGGTCGTCGTCGCCCACGGCGGCCCGCCGCGGATCTTTCCCGAATTCCTGCAGTGCATCGCCATGGCCGTACTGGTTCTATTCCTGCTCAGCCGGGGCATTCGCGAGCCGCTGGTCATCGGCTGGCTCTTCCCGCTGCCCTTCTTCACCCATCAGCTCGTGCTCGCGGATTTTTCCGGCGCGCCGCTCAACCTGCTTTTCAGCAGGGGATTCGCCCTTTTCCCCTGGCTCGGCTTCTTCCTCTTCGGCGTCCTGCTGCTCTCCCTGCGCCGGAAGTGGATCCCGCGCTTGGCCGGCGCGCTGGCGGTTGCTGCGGCGCTGAGCCTGGCACTGTCGCGGCGCATGCCGGACAAGTTCGCCATGTCGCCCTCCTATGCGCTGCTGGCGCTGCTCGCCTCCTGCCTGTTCTTCATGCTGGCACGCGCCATGGTCGGGCGCGCAGGCGGCGTTTTCCCCGTCATGGCGGAGTTCTTCGCCCTGCCGGGGCGCAACGCCCTGATGTTCGTCTTCCTCCATTATTTTGCCCTGCGCTACCTGGCCACCGCCGATTTCTTCCCCCATTGGCTGTTGTATATCGTCCTGGAGCCGCTGTATCTGTTTTCCGCCTGCTGGGTCCTGCTGCGCATATACGAGGAGGCGCGGCATCGCACGGCGCTGCTCGTGCCGGTGAGCGGGCTGCTGGCGGCGCTGGCGACGCTGCGTTGGGCTGGGCTGCTGGCGGGCCGCGTCGATCTGCGCGCCGTCGACCTGGCCGTGGGGGTCCTGTTCGCCTTCGCCTACGTGCTGCTGCGCCGAAAGCTCGCCGCCGCCTGCCGGCAGGGTCGGGCCGGCGGCTGATCCCGCCTCAGGGCGCGGAAGCGATCCGGCGGCCGCGCGCGAAAAGCGAATGCGCCTTGCCGGCGATCAGGCGGAACACGAGGCGCAGGCCGCGCCAGATGTACTTGCCCGACCAGAGCATGAGCAGCCCCAGGCCGGCCAGCATCAGCGAGACGATCAGGGCGATGACGCCGGCCACCTGGGGGTTGTGCTGGAACGGCCCGAACTGGAAGATCGTTTCGCCGGCCCAGCGGTTGATCTCCAGGAAGACTCCAGGCGAGATGATGGTCACCAGGCCGACCAGGGCGCCGGCGAACCCGGATAGGACGAGGGCCACGGCCGTCGCGAAGTAGGCGATGAGCAGGCCGGCCAGCGCCGCCAGCAGGCCGACGATCACCCCCAGGCCGCCCATGCCCAGCGGCGCGGCGAAGAGGACGATCAGCGCCCCGGCCAGTATGTAGGGCAGCGAGCGGCGCCGCCGCCCCAGGAGGCCCACCCCGGGACCGACGCGGCTGGCGACCACGTCGGCCGGCTCGCCCAGGCGCTTGAGCGCGCGCAGGGCGCGGTCGATCTCGTCGCCCTCGGCGTCGGCCATGAACGATTCGTACAGATGCGAGCGGATCTCGGCCAGCACCTCCCCGCGGTCGGCCTCGTTCATCCCCTGCAGGCCGGCTCCGAGCTTTTCCAGGTAGTCGGCGACGATCTTCTCCGCCGCCGGCGGGAAATGGCTATTCATGTTGTTTCCTCCCGATCGCGATTTTCTTCTCCTCGGGCGCGCCGGCCGGGGCGGTGGCGGGACGCGCGGCGTCCTTCACCAGGCGCACCAGGCGGCGGAACTCGGCCTGCAGCGCCTCGCATGTCTGGCGCCCGGCAGCGGTCAACTCGTAGTATTTGCGTGGCGGCCCCTGGCTGGACTCGACCCAATGGGCAATGACCAAGCCTTCGCGCGACAGGCGGGCCAGGATGGGGTAGACCGTCCCCTCCTTGATCTCGACGGCGCCGGCGGCGGTCAGGCAGCGGACCAGCGAGTATCCGTAGTGGGCGCCGTCATGCAGGGCGGACATTACCGCCAGCTCCAGGATGCCCTTGCGCAGTTGTGTGGCTTTGTTGTCGATGTCTTCTGCCATGTACTTGCCCATGCTTAATATACGTTATGGCAAGGTATTTGGTTCGAAAAATTTTTCGCGCCTTCCCGGCGGCTGACGGGAAGCGCATCTGCGGCCATTCGCCGCATGCCGGTTGCCGCGTCGCGCCGCCGGCAATCGCCGCCCGATTTCCCGAATGCCGCTTCCCTGGAGCGCAGCGGCGTGAAAATGGATGGGCCGTGGCGCCGGGAGCCTAGGAACGCTTTGGCAGCAGGCGGCCGATTTCTTCTTCGAACTGGCGGCGGATTTTCTTCATGTCCGCGCGGGGGAAATAGACCTCGACACATGAATCCCCCAATACGCCCTTGACCTGGATTCCGTTTCCGTGAAAGATCTTGAAAAAAGGCCTTGGGAATTCAGGGAAAAAGTCGAGCCGCGAACCCGCCGCCATCCGCCTCATGAACTCGTCGCCGATCGCGGCGCTGAAGCGATATTCCAGCTTCGAACCGCCATCGAAACAGTCCTCCAGCTCGCGGATTTCAACGAGGTCCATGAAGCATCCGGCGCACGGCATCCACGGCGGCATCGACCTCATCATCCGTGGTGAACCGCGAAAGACTGAATCGCACGGCCCCCCCGGGCAACGTTCCCAGCGCTTCATGGATCAGAGGGGCGCAATGAAGCCCGGCGCGGCAGATGATGCCGAAGCCTTTTTCCAGAGCCAGGCCGGCGTCGGCCGTCTCCCAGCCGGGGAGCGTGAAGGAAATGATCGGAGTCCGCGGACCGGAGACGGCGATGACCTGCGCGCCCGCCCGCCGCATCCCGTCCTCGAGGCGGATGAGGATCCGGTCCATGGAGGGCCGCGACGGGGGATGTTGCTCCTGCCAGTCGAGGCATGCGGCCAGTCCGGCAAAGAGGGGAGTCGCGGGCGTGCCCGGTTCCAGGCGCATGGGCATCTCGGGGGGCATCTCCTGGAGGTCGCTCCGCACCCCCGTTCCGCCGGTGAGCAGCGGGTCCAGGTCGATCCCCGGCCGAACGTACAGCCCGCCCGTCCCCGTCGGGCCGAGCAGGTATTTGTGACCCGTGAAGGCCAGAAGGTCCGACTGCAGCTCTCCCGCGTCGAGGCGAAGGAGCCCGGCCGTCTGCGATGCGTCAAGCAGGGTCAAACCGCCGGACGCGTGAACCGCTGAGAATAGCTCAGTGACCGGGTTCACGGCGCCCGTGACGTTGGACGCATGGGTCAGCACCGCCAGGGCCGGGCGCAATTCCTTCGTGAGGCGAAGCCATTCCCCCCTGCGCACCCGTCCCTGTCCGTCGCAGGGGACCAAGTGCAGGTCGATCCTTCCCATCCGGCGCAGCAGGAACAGCGGCCGCAGGACGGAATTGTGCTCGGCGGCGCTGGCGAGCACCGTCGGGGTTTTCAGGCGCAGGCCATGCAGGGCGATGTTCAGGGATTCCGTGGCGCAACGGCTCAGTGCGATGCGCGCCGGATCGGCAACGCCCAGGATGCGGGCGAGCTTTTGACGGCAGGATTGCAGCGGGTCCCTGGCCGGCGATCCCGAGCGTCCCGCATGGAACGGCAGGGCGTCGAGCCAGGAACACACCTCCTTCCCCAACGGGGGGGGCTTGGGGAAGGAGGTCGCCGCGTTGTTCAGGTAAACCGGTTGCGGCAAGATTCGGATGGGTCAGTATTCGCTGGACGGCACGACCACAAATTCGCCGTACGCGTCTCCCACTTCGATCCCCTTGGTCTGCCGGCAACGGAACGTGTACAGGCCCTTCTGGCCGGCCGGATCATAATCGCCGCCATAGGCCAGGTCCATGAATGCGGCGCTCACGCCGCGGATCATGAACGCCATCGGCCGCGGGGCTTTCTTCGCCGGGTAGTCCTTGGCGATGTCGGCCTCGTAATAGTCATACGCCCTGACGACCATGCGCTTCCCCGGTACCAGCTCGACGATCTCGGCCTTGGCCCAGCCCCAGGCGGTGAAGACGGCATATGCCCCGTGCAGGACGTCCTCCACGCCTCCGACCATCGGCTTCACGGCGGCGTCCCACTCCTTCGAGGTGATGATGCCGTAGCCGGTGTGGTAGCCGCATTCGTGGGCGGCGTTGACCAGGAGCTCCTCGACGGCCTCCTTGATGTCCCCGCTGACGGCGTCCATCATGCGCATGCTGAAGCGGTTCCAGAAGTTGGCCGGGAACTGGTTGACCAGGACGTTGAAGGCGGGGATGATGCCGTCGGGATTGGGCTCCGCCTTGACTTTGGACATGTCCGCGATGACTTTATTCCTGTCGATTGCCATTGTGTGCCTCCTTACAGCGAGACGGCGAATACGGACTTGTCCCCCATGGCCCGGCTCTGCTTCTCCTCGACCTTGTAGGATCGCGGCGGCTTGTCATACGCGGAGGCGAACAGGCCGGCGATGAAACCGGCGCCGATATGGTTCACCGGAGCCGCGGCCTTGCCCCATTTCTTTTTCCAGCCTTCGTCCACGTGGGCGGTGCCCATTTCCACCGTGCCGCCCCCGGCGCCGGGCGCCACCAACGACATCTTGCCCATTCCGTAGAACGAGAAGAGCTGTTGGCCGAGGGCCAGCCGCTCCGCGGCGTCGGCAATTCCATTCTGGGCGAAATAGCCCTTCAGAACGCCGTGGACGACATCCTCGGTCACTTCCCGGAGGATGCGTATCCCGTCGACCAGGTCGCGGGAGTCGATCGCCAGCTGGGTGAAGAGGGTGGCATAATGGTGACAGTGCAGCACCGACACCAGATCGCCGACGTAGTGGCGGCAGCTGTCGGCGTCGAAGCGGTGGGTCAGCTTGAGGGCCGCCATGATCATCTCGGTCCCAGCAGGAGGTTAATGTCGTGCCCGAGGATTTCGCTGGCCGCCGTTTTAAACTTTTCCACGATCATCGGGTCGTCGGTCATGGATGACGCCACCGAGCGGGGCACGCCCGTCTTGACCACCAGCCTCATCCTTCCCTTGAAGCCGGCTTTCTCCTCCACCACGCGATAAATCATTTCCAGTTTTTCAGCCATGATGAACCTCCTTGCATTCGAAATATTTTATTCCGCTCATGCCTCGTTCGATCTTCACTCCTTGTCCTGGGAATGGTGGCGGTAGTAGTTTTCCAGGAAGTGGTGGCACTGCTGCGGGCGGTACAGGCCGTTCAGGATGGCCTTGGCCATGGCCTCGCAGGACATGTAGCCGCAGGCGCCGCAGTTCTTGATGTCCTTCTCCTCCAGCTTGCCCATCTCGATGTTCAGGGCCTTGACGCCCTCCTCGTCGGGGGTATCCAGCTGGGTGAAGTTTCCGCTCTTGTCGCTGTAGCTACGGGAGTAATCCAGGCCGTCGAGCTCCTCGAGCTTCTTGTGCAGCCGCTCGACCTCGGCCTCGCCGGCGAAGGCCTTCTTCTGCCGGCTTTCGAGGCGATCGGACTGGAGGCGCAGGATCTCGTCGGTGGTCCGCTCGTCGTAGACCGTGCCCGTGCCTCGGTTGCAGCCGTGCTCGCAGTTCAGGATGTCCACGAGAATGACGTCGCACTTCTTGTCCCGGATCTCCCGCTCCAGCTCGTCGAGGAACTCATGGTAGATCTGCATCCCCTCCGTGCGCCGCACCTGGTGCAGCTTCAGAGGCGTTTTGAAGCGCTTGAATGCCTCATACAGTCCCCCGGGCTGGGAATACAGGAGGCCGCGTTCCGCCTCCATCGGGCCGTCGAAGGGGATTTCCGGGAACTGGTCCAGTTGGATGCCCTTCTGCTTGAAGTGCTTCTTCAGGCTGGCGATGGTGACGTTGTACTGCACCCGTCCCTTGGTGTTCGGGTCCTCGAATTCGCGCTTCTTGGCCGTGCAGGGGCTGATCATGGCCAGCTTCAGGCCCGGGTGGGTGCTCTGCACCCATACCGCCATGTCCATCGTCGGGCTGCCGCTGGGGGCCAAGTAGGGCAGCAGGCTGGGGCGGTAGATCTCGATGTAGGAGACGACGGCCGGGCAAGGTTGGGCGATCACCGGCGTCTTCACCCCGCTGCGGATCGCCTTCAGGTACTGGTAGGTGGTGATTTCGGCGCCGAAGGAGACGTCGAAGTTCTTGGCGACGCCGACGCTCTTCAGCCAGCCCAGCAGCCGGTTGATCTGGCCCGGGAAATTGACGTCCACCGCCGGAGCCACCAGCGTGCCGATCTTCTCGCCCTTGGCCAGATCGGCGAGGAAGCGCTCCGTGTCGTCCACGATGATCCGCGCCTGGTGGGTGCAGGCCCGGATGCATGCCCCGCAGCCAATGCACAGGTCGGGGTTGACGGTGATCCCGGTTTCAAGATCCGAGGCGTCGTTGCAGTACTTGACCGGGCAGACCCCGATGCAGACGTGGCACTGGGTGCACTTGTCCTTGTCCACCGCGATGACTTGCGAGAGTTTCGCCTTTTGATTGTTGCTCATGTGATCACTCCCTTCCTTCGCTTCTTCATTGATCGTGTACGATAGCAGACCGCAGCGACGCTCGCCGTCACTCGACGATGGCCTCTTCAAAGGCGCTGATGGCCTTGGGAATGGCCAGGTTCAGGAGCAGGCCGAGCTGGGCCTTCGTGCCGTCAATCAGCATGCTCCATTGGAAATCGCCCATGGGAATGACGACGACCATCTTCTTGTCGACCAGGTCCAGCAGGTAGTAGCGGCCGATCTCGGGGAACTTGGCGTCGATCAGCGAGCGGTTCACCATCGCCGTGAACTGGCTGAAGACGGCGCACGCCGTCGGGTTGGAATTCCACCCGGCGATCGACGTGGCGTCGTCCGTGCTGAAGATGTCGCTGGTCAGCAGCGCCGCTCCCAGGCTTTCTTTCAACGATTCGATCGCCTTGTTGAGCTTCGGAATATTCATGGGAACCTCCTTGATGCCACTCTCGGTGGCCATGGGTATCGATTTGCATTCGTTGGCTTTGGCTATCGGCGGGCCGGCTTCCCCGACGGGCTCTCCCAGCTCGAAAACATCCTGGAGCGGCGGGCTGTCCTCCGACACGGAATCCCAGCTGCTCTCCTCCTGGATCTCGATGCTCAATTCTTCGGCGTCGGCCACCTGCTGACTACGGCGCTCATCCTGGATGCGGAAGGCCTCCAGCAGGACTTCGGTCAGGGAACCGATGGCGGATCCGGCGAGCGGCGGGCATGCTTCACGGATTTCGACCTCGATCGGATCCAGCCCGAGCAGCTCCATTGCCGCTTCCATCCCCGAGTTCCTCTCCGTCCTGGCATCCAGCAGGCGGCCGTCGCGGATGTGCATGAACCCGCGGATGCCCTCGCCGCTTGCCGCGATCGTGCAGGTGGTCTTTTCCATCTCGAGCAGCTGCAGGAATGACGGCAGGGAGACGCCCTGGACGATGCGCCTTTTTCCCGTCTTGAGCAGCTCCAGGATGATGTTGATGATCTCGTCGAAATCGACGGGTTTTTCCAAATAATGCAGGACCCCCCTGTCGTCGGCGGTCTTCTTGATCTGCGGCGAACCATAGGCGGTCATGACCACGACCGGCAGCAGGGGGAAACGGTTCATGACATATGCGATGAGCTGCAGGCCGTCGATCTCGGGCATCTTGATGTCGGTGATCAGCGCCAGGACCTCTTCCTTCTCCAGGACATCGATGGCCTTGCGCCCGTCCTCGGCAATGAGGATGCGGAAGTTGTGCTTCTTGGCGTGGGGCCGCAGGCCTTCCCGGAGGCTTTTAAGGAAAAGCTTTTCGTCATCGACGATCAGGATGTTCTGTGTCGTGCTGCTTGGTTTGCCCACACCCTATCCAAGCAATCCGCATGCCAATTCGAAGAAGATTTTGAATGCCCGGCAGGATAACGGTTCCCTTCAGGAACCGCAGGCCCCGGCACCTCTTTGCCTGTCCATTCCGGACAAGCTGTCAATAAATGACGGCCGGCCGTCAGTCCGGTGGCCGCAGTTTTCTTTTCAACGTATTCAGCGAGATACCCAAGGCCTTGGCCGTCTGGGCAAGGTTGCCTCCCTTCCTTCTCAGCACGGAGTCGATGTGCCGGCGCTCAACGGCTTCCAAGGGGAGGATTTCGCCGCCGGTTTCCTGCATTGCCTGCGCTTTAAGCCCGTTTTCGCCGCCTGACAGCAGGGGCGCCACGCGCAGTTCTCCGTCAGCGCCGGCGCGGATGATCGCCCGCTCGATGACGTTGCGCAGTTCGCGGATGTTTCCCGGCCAGGGATAAGAGCGGATTCGCTCCAGGTCCGGATCGCTCAGGCGCAAGCCGCGCTGCGGCGCCATCTCTTCGAGGAAAGTCCTGGCCAGCCGCGGGATCTCCTCCTTCCGTTCCCGCAGCGGCGGCAGATGGATGCGCAGGACGTTCAGGCGGTAGAACAGGTCTTCGCGGAATTCCCGGCTGCGGATCTTGTCCTCGAGGTTGCAGTTGGTGGCGGCCATGATGCGCGCCCTTACCGGGTGAAAAACCACCCCTCCCACGCGGCGGATCCTCATCTCGTCCAGGACTCCCAGCAGCTTGGCCTGCAAATGGAAGCTCATCTCGCTGATCTCGTCCAACAGGAGGGAACCGTTTTCCGCGATCTCCAGCAGGCCCTTTTTGACCGCCTGGGCGCCGGAGAAGGCCCCCTTCTCGTGCCCGAACAGTTCGCTTTCGATCAGGTTCTCGGGCAGCGCGGCGCAGTTGATGGCCATGAACGGCCCGTGGCGCCCGCTGCGGGCGTGGATCAGCCTGGCGATCCGGCTCTTGCCGCTGCCGGTTTCGCCCGTGATCAGCACCGGAGCGCTGCTTCCCGCCGCGGTGATGATCGTCTCCCTGACGTCGGCGGGGCCGTCCTCCTCGCCGGTCAGCAGGCCGCGGGTCGTGTCGAGGGCGTTCTGGTAGCGCACGCTCTCCTCGGTCCGTTCGAGCTCGTTCATCCGCAGGCACTTGCCGATGGCCAGTTTCAGCTCGGTGAGGTCAAACGGCTTGGTCAGGTAGGAAAACGCCCCGTTCTCGATGGCCTTCAGGGCGTTCTTGAAGCTGGGGAATGCGGTGATGAAGATGATCTTGGCGTTCTCGCTGTAGCCGATGATATGCGGGCAGAAGTCGCAGCCCTCGCCGTCGGGCAGCTTCTGATCGAGCAGGACGACGTCCACATGGTTGCGGGCGCACAGATCGAGGCCATCCTTGCCCGTATGGGCCACCATGACCTTGATCTCATCGCTGGCGAGGAATTCGCTGGCCATCTGGCAGAGGAGACGGTCATCGTCGATGATCAGGACCGTGTGCTGGCGCGATTCAGTGTTCATGGGGAAGAACCGCCGGCAGCACGATGAGCACCTCCGTTCCTGCGGGCTGCAGAGAGCGGAGATCGATCGTTCCGTTCATCCGCGTCAGCAGCTTCCGGGCCAGGGGCAGTCCCAGGCCGGCGTGATGCGGCTTGCTGGAAAAAAAGGGAAGAAACGCTTCCTCCTTCTTCTCGTCGGGGACACCGCCGCCATTGTCGCGGAAGCGGATCCGGCAGAAGCACTCGTCCGCTTCGAGAGAGAGGCCCACCGCCGGATCGCTGCGCCCGGCCAGGGACTCGATGGCATTGTCGGCGATCAGGTTCAGCGCATGCTGCAGCGCCCGCGGGTCGCAGTCTGACCAGGCGGGCCGGCTCTGGAGATGCAGGGAAAAGCCGACCTTTTCTTCCTGCATCCTGGCCTGGAGAACGTGGGACACTTCGCGCAGGAGGGCCTGCAGGTCCGTGGCCTGCAGCTTCAGATATTCGAAATCGTTGAAGGAGCGGATGGAACGGAGCAGCAATTCCATGCGGGCGAACTCGGTCTGCAGGTTGCCCAGATACTCCAGCTGGGTCTGCCGGGAGTAGGACTGGAAATTGGAAATCAGCACGTCAAGGGTCATCTTGATGGAATTGATTGGATTGCCGATCTCGTGGGCCAGGTGGAAGAAAAGGCGGTCGTACGCGTTTGTCACATCGGAGAATTGGGCGATTCGCTGCTGGCGGGCCTGACCGGTGATGTCAGCGGCCAGGATCAATCCCAGGCTGGACCCGGAATAGTGGACGGTATAGCCGATGGTCCGCTCCTGGATGACCAGCGTCTTCTGCAGCGACTGTCCGACCTTACCGTACGGGCATTCGCGAAAGAAAAATTCCTCGGTCTGATCATATCCCGGGGGCGGAGAGGCAAACAGGCGGCGCATGGCCCGGTTTTGCCAGAGAAGGGTCCGGGATGCGTAATCAAGCAGCATGAAGCCGGAGGCAATCTCGGCGATGACCTCGGGCCATTGACGCGCGGGCATTTCGACTTTCCGTGCCATGTTCGCTTCCTTTCCCCATTTCCGCCTGCGGCCGGAGCCGGGGGGAGCTTCATTATAGGAACTAATCTTTTTTTTGCAATGGCGGATGCCGGCCGGTTGGACTTGCGCGTCTCTTTTTTTTATAATGGGACCATGCAGGAGAGAGCGAGGAAAGAATGGGAGCGATTCCTGTCCCTCCCGGTTCCCAACGATTCCCGGCACGCCCAGCTGGCGGACACGATCGGGGTCCACCTGCAGGGAATGATCCTCGGCTACACCATCCTGGCCACGGCATTGGGGATTGTCCTGCGCTGGCCCGTCACCCGCTGGGCGGCGATGACCGGCGTGCCATTGGCGGTCAACGCCGGGATCCTGATGCTGGCCCGGAAAGGCCGGTGGCGCGCGGCCGCTTGGGCGCTGGCGGTCGAGTACGGGTTGCTGGTCCTTTCCTTCGCCATCGTTCCGGGCGGGATCGGAGCGCGCGCCGCCTGGGCCTTCTTCATCGTCGTGTTCAGCGCCGGGATGCTGCTGGGCCGCCTGGCCGGCCTGCTGGCCGTCGTTCCGTGCAGCCTGGCCACCCTGGCGATCGCCCGCTTCTGCCGTCCGCCATCGCCGCATCCTCTGGCCTTCTGGCTGATCAACACGCTGCTCCTGGGGCTGATGGCGTACCTACAGTACGTGGCCGTCGGGAGCGCCCGCAGGACGCAGGCCCGGTTGCAGGAGGAGCGGCGCGCCCGGCGGCGCACCGAGGAGAACTGGCAGGAGTGCCGGCGGCGGCAGCAGGAAATGCTCGACGCCCTGCCCTTCGGGATCTTCGAGGCCGACCTGCAGGGGACCGTGACCCAGGCCAACCGGGCGTGCCTGGACGCCTTCGGCTTCGATCAGGAGGATCTCGCGGCCGGGATCAATTTCTATGCCCTCGTGGACGATTGCGACCAGCCGCGCGTCCGGGAGAACGCCGAGATCATCCGCGCGGGCGGCTCGGTGCCGTTCCCCGAGTACCGTGTCCGGCGCAAGGACGGCCGCGCGTTCACGGCGCTGATCCAGACGCGGTGCGTTCACCCCGACGGCGAGCCGGCCAAACTGCAAGGCAGCCTTGTCGATATCAGCGACCGGAAGCGGATCGAGGAGGAGCGAGAGCTCGGCATCTCGCTGCTGACGGCCACCCTCGAGTCAACGGCCGACGGCATCCTGGCCGTCGCCATGGATGGGCGCATACGCCATTTCAACCAGCGCTTCATGGATATGTGGCGCATCCCCCCGGACCTGTTGGCCTCCGGGCTGAACGAACAAGCCCTGACCTTCGTGTCCGTGCAGCTGTCCGATCCGGAGCGGTTCCTCGAGTGCACCCGGGGATTGGACGCCGACCCGCTTGCCGAGAGCTTCGACCTGCTGGAATTCAGGAACGGCCGCTTCTTCGAGCGGTATTCCCGGCCGCTGCTCCTCGCTGGCCGCCCCATCGGCCGGGTGTGGAGCTTCCGCGACGTGACCGAAAGCCGGAGGGCGGAGCGGGAGATCGCGGCCTGGAAACAACGCTTCGAGAACGCGGTCGCCGCCTCCAACCAGGTTTTTTATGAACTGGAATTCGCATCCGGGCGGATCGTGTGCAGCGGCAGCATCCACTCGGTGCTGGGATATGATATCAATGAAACGGACTATTCCGGCTGGAAGGACATGGTCGCCCCCGAGGATCGCGAGGAATCCTTCCGCTTGATGGAAGAGTCGATGCGCACGGGGGCGACGTTCGTGCATGAGTACGGCTTGCGTCATGCCCGGGGACACTACGTGTGCATGCTCGACCGCGGATTCGTCACCCGCGATGCCTCGGGCCGGCCCCAGTGCATGATCGGCATGCTGGAGGACATCAGCGAGCGCAAACGGGCCGAATTGGCCATTACGGCGAGCGAAAAGCGCTATCGCGCACTGTTCGAGACCGCCGGAGACGCCATCTTCCTGCTCCATGGGAGCCGCGCCGTCGAGTGCAACGACAAAACCCTCGAGCTTTTCGCCTGCAGCCGGGGCGAGTTCTCGACCGCCGACTTCAGGAGCTTTTCCCCGGAAAAGCAGCCGGACGGCCGCATTTCCCGGGAAGCGCTCGAGAAAAGGCTTGAGGCGGCCTTGGCCGGCAAGCAACAGCAATTCGAGTGGCTTCATCGCCGCGCCAACGGCATGACCTTCCCCGCCGAGGTCACCCTGAAGCGCCTGGAACTCAGCACGGGCATGCTGCTGCTCGCCGTGGTGCGCGACATCTCCGACCGCCGCCTGCTGGAGGACCAGCTGCTGCAGGCACAGAAGATGGAGGCCATCGGCATCCTGGCGGGCGGCGTGGCCCACGACTTCAACAACATCCTCTCGACCATCGTCGGCTACGCCACCATGCTGCAGACGAAGGTCGCGGAGAACCGGACGCTGAAGGAGTACGCCGAGCACATCCTCCTGTCGACCGAGAGGGCGACGAGCCTGACCCACAGCCTGCTGGCCTTCAGCCGCAAGCAGGAGGTCGAACTTCGCCCGGTCGAGGTCAACGACGCCATCCGCGCGTTCCACGGTATCCTGGCCCGGCTGATCGGCGAGGATATCGTGTTCAGACTGGAGCTGGCCGACCAGGACCTGGTGGTGGCGGCGGATCCTCGCCAGCTCGAGCAGGTGCTGATCAACCTGGCCACCAACAGCCGGGATGCCATGTCCCAGGGCGGAACGCTGACGGTTTCTACCTCGGCCGTCCGGCTGGACGAGCCCAGCGGCGAGATTCCCGCCGGCGACTTCGCCCGGATCATGGTCCGCGACAACGGCAGCGGCATCGATGAGTCGCTGAAGTCGCGCGTGTTCGAGCCCTTTTTCACCACCAAGCCGGCTGGGCATGGGACCGGCCTGGGGCTGGCGATCGTCTACGGCATCGTCAAGAAGCACGGCGGTTTCATCAACTTCGAGAGTTCCCCGGGCCGCGGCACGGCCTTCCGCATCCATCTGCCGCTGAGCGTTGCCGAGCGCGTCCCCAGCCCGCCTAGCAGGGAAGAATGGGCCGTCCGGGGGACGGAGACGATCCTGCTGGTCGAGGACGAGGCCGCCGTGCGCCAGGTGATGCGCGCCGTCCTCGAGGAATTCGGATACCGGGTGATCGAGGCCAAGGACGGCAAGGAGGGAGTGGCCCTGTTTCTCCGCGAGCGCAACCGGGTGAACCTGGTCTTGTGCGACCTGATCATGCCCGGGATGAACGGCCGCGACACGGTCAACGAGATCCGTGGTTGCCGGGCCGGGGCCAAGGCGATCTTCGTCAGCGGGTACGCGGCGGACGTCATCACCCAGAAGGGCGTCGTGGGCGGGGACGTGCCCCTGCTGCTGAAGCCGGTCAAGCCGATGGAACTGCTGGCCTTGGTCCGCCAGGTACTCGATTCCTGAGAACGGCGTCCCGGCCGGAGTGATTTGCATTTCCCCGCGGATAGCGGCTATAATTGGCCAGATGACCCTGAAGTTTCCCCGTCTTCCCCGGCTTCTAGCCGGGGCACCGGTCTTCGCCGATGCGGACCGCACCCTGCTCGCGCGCCGGGTCTTCCTGATCGTCCGCGCCTTCATCTTCTCCTCGGCGCTCCTGCAGCTGGCGCTGATCGCTCTGCACCCGCGCATCACCGCCTATTGGCTGGCGATGCTTTTGGGCTCGGTCGGGGTCGGCCTGGGACTGCTGCGCCTCAACCGCGGCGGCCGTGCCCGCCTGGCGGCGGCGCTGCTGGTCGCCAGCCTCTGGCTGCTGATCGCCCTCTTTGCCTGGACCCGCGCCGGCCTGGGCATCCGCGCCGTCTACGGCTACTTCACCGTCGTCTTCATCGCCGGCATGACGCTCGGCAAGTGGCCGGCGGTGGCGACGGCGCTGGCCTGCAGCGCCTCCACGCTGTTCATCGCCCTGAAGGCGCCGCTGCCTTCGCCCGATCCCCTGCGCTTCTGGCTGATCAACACCCTGTACCTGGCGGTCGTCCTGCTGCTGCAGGACCTGGCCGCCCGCTCCATCGGCGACTCGCTGGCTCGGGCGCGCAGCGAGAGCCGGGAGCGGCGGATCACCGAGGGCGAGCTGCGCCGCAGCGAGGAGCGCTTTCGCGTCCTGTTCGAGTCTGGGCCCATCGGCATCGTCATGGTGGACGAGACGTTGCACTTCGCCATAGCCAACCAGGCTTTCTGCGACCTGGTCGGCTATCGCGAGGAGGAGCTGAAGCGGCTGCGCTTCCTGGACATCACCCATCCGGAGAACGCCGCCGCCGACCGCCGGACGGTGCAGGGGCTGCTCCGCGGCGAAAAGCCTTTCTACCGCACCGAGAAGCGCTATCTGCGCCGGGATGGCACCACGGTCTGGGCGATGACCACCGTCAGCGCCGTCCACGACGACGACGGCCGCGTGCTGTACCTGCTGGCCATGGTCGAGGACATCAGCGCCCGCAAGCGCGCCGAGCAGGAGCGGGAGAACGTCATCTCGCTGCTGCAGGCCACGCTGGAGTCGACGGCCGACGGCATCCTGGAGATCGACGCCTCCGGCAAGATCTCCAACTACAACCAGCGCTTCGTGCGCATGTGGGGCATACCCGAGGACGTCCTCGCCGCCCGCGACGACAACCAGGCCCTCGATTTCGTCATGAGCCAACTGCTGGAGCCCTCCTCCTTCCTGGCCAAGGTGCGGGAACTGTACAACGACCCCGAACAGGAGAGCTTCGACGAGCTGCTGTTCAAGGACGGCCGCTGCTTCGAGCGCTTCTCGCGGCCGCAGCGGGTCCATGGCCGCCCCAGCGGCCGCGTGTGGAGCTTCCGCGACGTTACGGAGCGCCGGCGCTCCGAGCAGGCACTGCGCGAGAGCGAGTACCGCTACCGCTCGCTGTTCGAGGCGGCCAGCGACGCCATCTTCGTGATGAAAGGGGAGGCCTTCTTCGACTGCAACTCCAAGACCCTGGAGATGTTCGCCTGCACGCGCGAGCAGATCATCGGCGCCCCGCCCGACCGCTTCTCGCCGCCGCTGCAGCCCGATGGCCGCAGCTCGCGGGAGAAGGCGCTGGAGCGGATCCGCGCCGCCTACGACGGCCATCCCCAGTTCTTCGAGTGGCGGCACGCCCGTGCCGACGGCACGCCGTTCATGGCCGAGGTCAGCCTGACGCGCATCGACGCCTCCGGCGACGTGCTGCTGCTGGCCATGGTGCGCGACATCTCGGCGCGCAAGCAGCTGGAGGAGCAGCTGCTGCAGGCGCAGAAAATGGAGGCCGTCGGCATCCTGGCCGGCGGCGTGGCCCACGATTTCAACAACATCCTCTCGGCCATCGTCGGCTACGCCTCGCTGCTGCAGATGCGCCTCCCTGCGGACGACCCGCTGGCCGGCCACGTCGAGCGCATCCTCGCCGCCGGCGAGCGGGCGGCGAACCTGACCAGCAGCCTGCTGGCCTTCAGCCGCAAGCAGGAGGTCGAGCTGCACCCGGTCAACCTCAACGAGACCGTCCTCGGCTTCCACCGCATCCTGGGGAGGCTGATCGGCGAGGACATCGACCTCAGCCTGCGCCTGGCCGACGAGGAGCTGATCATCGACGCCGATCCCCGCCAGCTCGAACAGGTGCTGATGAACCTGGCCACCAACAGCCGCGACGCCATGCCGCGCGGCGGGCACCTGGGCATCGCCACCGCCGCCGCCGACCTCGATGCCGGCGCCGGCGGCGCGCCACCGGGCCGCTATGCCGTGATTTCCGTTTCCGACACCGGCACGGGCATGAGCCCCGAGGTGCGCTCGCGCGTCTTCGAGCCGTTCTTCACCACTAAGGAGGCGGGCAAGGGGACGGGGCTGGGCCTGGCCATCGTCCAGGGCATCGTCGGAAAGCACGGCGGGCACATGACGGTGGACAGCGTCCCGGGCCGGGGAACGACCGTCACCGTCTTCCTGCCCCGGCGGGACGCGGACGTTGCGGCCGCCGCCGGGCGCCGCGGCGAGCCCATTCCCCGGGGCCGCGAGACGATCCTGCTGGTCGAGGACGAAGCCGCCGTGCGCCAGGTGACGCGCTCCATGCTCGAGGAGTTCGGCTACACCGTGCTGGAGGCGGTCGACGGCGTCTCCGCCCAGTACGTCTTCCGCGAGAACCGCGAGCGCGTCGACCTGGTGCTGTGCGACCTGCTGATGCCGCGGCTCAACGGCCGCGAGACCCTCGCCGGGCTGCGCGGGATGCGCCCCGGCGTGCCGGCCGTCTTCATCAGCGGCTACACCGCCGACGTGATCGCCCAGAGGGGGCTCGCCGGCGAAGGCGTCCCGCTGCTGATGAAACCGCTCGACCCGGCGACGCTGCTGCGCACGGTTCGCCGGGTCCTGGACCGCTGATCCGCCGCCCTTGACATCCCACCTCCTTTGTTCATAATAGGGAGTTCCGGAACCTTGCGAGGAGGATCAGAATGAAAAAAACGATAGCGTGGATCGGCCTGTTGGCCATGGCCGGATTGGGGATCGCCGGCCTGCAGCGGGCGGAGAACAAGTTCCCGGACGCGAACGACCCGGAGCGGCAGCTCGCCGCCCTGCGCCGGTCCATCGCGGCCGAGGGGCTGTGCTGGGAGGCGGGTGAGACCTCCATGTCGGTGCTGAGCGACGAGGAGCGCTCCAGGCGGCTCGGCGCCCGGCTGCTGCCCCTGCCGGAGGACGCGGTGGCGGACGAGGGCGACCTGGCCGCCGTCGCCCTGCCCGCGACCCTCGACTGGCGCAACCATGGCGGCAACTGGGTCACCGGCATCCGCGATCAGGAGTCCTGCGGCAGCTGCTGGGCCTTCGCCACCGTCGGCGTGCTGGAATCGCTGCTGAAGATCACCAAGCACATGCCCGGCGAGATCGATTTGTCCGAGCAGTCCGTCCTGTCCTGCAGCGGCGCCGGCGACTGCGGCGGTGGCTACATGGGCCAAGCCTCCGAGTTCCTGCGCCAGACCGGCGCCCCCCGCGAGGACTGCTTCCCGTACTCGGCCAGTGACGAAGCCTGCCATCCCTGCGGCGGCTGGATGGGCAAGACGGTGCGCATCACCTCGTTCCGCCAATACGGCAATCCCACGGCGGCGGCCCTGGAGAACGCCCTGCAGGCGGCCCCCGTCGCCGCTTTCATGGAAGTGTACTCCGATTTCTACAACTACCGCAGCGGCATCTATGAGCGCACGGCCGGCTCGGTCTACAAGGGCGGGCACGGAATCGTGATCGTGGGCTACAATGACGCGGAGCGCTACTGGATCTGCAAGAACTCCTGGGGCCCGAGCTGGGGCGAGAGCGGCTTTTTCCGCATCCGCTGGGGCAACTGCAAGATCGCCAGCTACGCGGTCAGCCTGTACGGCCCGCGGGTGAGCAACACGGCGCCGGCGCTGGCCGCCGTCCCCGCCCAGGTCGTGGACGAGGGCAAGGAGCTGTCGTTCACCCTGCAGGGCAGCGACGCCGACCTCGACGGCCTGACCTACGGCGGCAGCAACCTGCCGGAGGGCGCCGTCGTCGACCCCGAGACCGGCGTCTTCAAGTGGACGCCCAGCCACGTCCAGTCGGGGACCTACAGCGTGGCGCTCTCGGTGAGCGACGGCATCGACACCGCCTACCGCACTGCGGCCATCACCGTGACCAACGTCAAGTACAAGAAGTGGTGAGCGGCTTCCCCAAGGAGCAGACAACATGAGCAAGAGGAATTTCATCGTCATCGCGGCCGTGGCCCTGGCGCTACTGGCCGCCGACCTGCCGGCCGCCCGGACGGCCAAGAAAACGCAGCTCATCCTGCGGGCGGGATATAACCTGTTCCAGTCCAACGGCAGCGACGGCGACTACGTCGCCGGCGAGAACGATTTCCCGGTCACCCCGGCCTACGGGGCGGCGGCGCTGGGCCTCGGCATCAGCGCCTCGCGCTCGAAGTCCATGGCCTTCGGCCTGGACGTCCGCTATGGCCTGGCGGGCCAGGTCGACCTGCGCGATCCCTCCGATGGCGAGGTCGTCCAGGCCGACACCCCGAAGTCGCTGCTGGCCGTGGCGGGGATCACCCGCTTCTTCGAGCTTTCGAGCCGGCTGCAGCTGGCGCTGACCCTGGGGGCCGGCGCCGAGTACCTCATGGCCGGCGACCGGGAGTTCGTCTCCGCCCTGGGCAACAAGATCGTCATCCCCGCGCCGGAGAAGCCCTTCTCGCCGCTGGCGGCGGTCGGCGCGGGCGTCCGCGCCAGGCTGAGCGACACCCTGGGCCTGGCGCTGGAGGTGCAGGGCGCCTACATCTTCCGCCAGAACGCCCAGCTGCTGATTACGCCGTCGCTGGGGCTGGTGCTGGAACTGTAGAGCGGGAAGCCGCGCCGGATGCGGCTCAGGAGAAGCTGATCCGGTTCTTGCCGGCGCGCTTGCTGCGGTACATCAGCAAGTCGGCGCGCTCGACCAGGGTCTGCAGCGTGTCGTCATCCCGCGCCAGGGTGGCGCCCCCCGACAGCGTGACGCGCAACGGGCGCTCCTTCTCCCAGACGATCGAGCGCTCGACCAGCAGGCGCAGCTTCTCGGCGATGCGCCGCAGGATGCGGCCGTCGGCCTGACCCATGATGACCAGGAACTCCTCGCCGCCCCAGCGGCCGACGAGGTCCGCGGAGCGCACGTTGCTCTGCAGGGTACGGACCACGGTGCGCAGCGCCCGGTCGCCGACTCGATGCGAAAAGCGGTCGTTCAGCCGCTTGAAGTCGTCGATATCGAAGAAGATGACCCCCAGCGGCGAGGAAAAGCGGCGGCGATCCTCCAGCCGCGCCGCGAGGCTCTTCTCGGTGTAATAGCGGTTGGCCGCGCCGGTGAGGCGGTCGACCATGGCCAGCTTGCGCAGTTCCTCGATGCGTATCCCCAGGTCCAGCTTCTCCGACAGGTCCTCGAACAGCTCGATGGCCTGGACGTCGCTGCCGCTGCGGTCGCGCCACGGCAGCGCGCGCACGCGCACCGGCACCCGGTGGCCGTCCTTGTGATGGAGGTATACCTCCGTCCGCCGCACCCGGCCGTCGCGCAGGGTGGCGGCCAGGGGGCAGTCGCCGCGGCACAGGGAGCGGCCGCAGCCGTCGACGTGCAGCAGGATGTTGTCGGCGCAGCGCCGGCCCTGGACCTCGCCGCGCCGGAAGCCGCTGATCCTCTCGGCGGCCCGGTTCCAGAAGAGGATGCGCCGCCGGGCGTCGGCGATGTACGCCCCTTCGTGCAGCTCGTCGAGCAGGCGCCGCAGTGCGCGGTCCGGTCCCGCCGTCGCCCTGCGCCGGTTCGTTTCCCGTTTTGCCCGCAAGGGGCCTCAGTCAAGCGGCGCCGTGCTCTCGAGCTCGCGGATGGCGATGTTCAGGCGCATGGTCCTATGGATCATATCGATGTTGACGATGGTGACCTCGATGTTCTCGTTTTTCTCCAGCGTCTTGAGTTTGGTGGTGATCTCCAGCAGGCTGTCGGTGGTGAGCTGCTCGTACTTCAGCTCGGCGCGGATCTTGGCATAATTGCCGCGGTCGAACTGGTCGATGCGCAACACGGCGAAGCCGTAGCGGTCGAACACGTCGTAAATCTGCTGGGGATCATAGGTGCTTTGCATGGTCGCCCCCTTGGCCGGACACGTTCACGCCGGATCGCATGGCCTCACCCCCGCATTTATAGCCCAAGGCCGAAGAAAAATCAATACGCTCCGCGCCAATGAAAGTGACAGTGTTCGTGTGAGTATACGCACCCGCTGCTCAACCGAGGCAATCAATTGCATGAAGAATCCAATATTGAAGGGCGTCTCCAAACTTGTGACCCTGTGCTTGTTTTGCTCCGCAGCCTGGGCTACAATCGCCCTCAGGAGACGATCAACGTGACGAGACGATACGGGATGGGGCGCGCGGACCAGGCGCGGAGAATCTGATGGCGGCCATCACCTCGCTCAACGCCCTGGTCGAGGCGCTGCGCGACGGCGTTGCGGTGAACAAGGTGCTCATCGGCCGCTCCGGGCGCGATCACCGCGTCGCCGCCGTCATCGAGCTGTGCCGCCAGCGCGGCGTGGTCTTCCAGTTCGTTCCCGGCGAGGCGCTGCAGCGCAAGGCCGGGGGGCGCAACCAGGGGGTCTGGGCCGAGGTTTCGCCGGTCGCCTTCCGCCCTCTCGACGAGGTGCTGGCCGCGGCACGCACGGGGCTGCTGCTGGTTTTGGACGGCATCGAGGATACGGGCAACCTGGGGGCGATCGTGCGCACGGCGGCGGCAGTGGAGGCCGACGGAGTGCTGGTCTCGGTGCGCGGGTCGGCGCCGGTCACCGACGTTGCCTGGAAGACCTCGGCCGGCGCCCTGGGCAAGGTGCCCCTCTCGCAGTCGCGCAACCTGGCCCGCGACCTGGAGAAGCTGAAGGCCGCGGGCTTCTGGGTCGTCGCCGCCGACCAGCGCGCGGGGAGCGATTTCCGCGGCTTTGATTTCCGCGGCCGCACCGCCGTCATCCTGGGCAACGAGGGCCGCGGCGTTTCGCCGCTGCTGAAGAGGAACGCCGACCAGTTGCTGGCCATTCCCCACGCGCCGGCGGTGGAATCACTGAACGTGTCGGCCGCCGCGGCGATCATTTTGTTCGAGGCGTACCGGCAGAAGCAGTTTCAAGTGAAAAGCGAGAAGTAAAAAGTGAAAAGCAGGGAAGGGGGGGGAAGGAAGCCAGGAAGACGTGAAGCCGGGGTCTCCCGGAGCGCTCCCGGCTTTTCACCTCTCACGGTTCACTTTTCACCGGCGATATCTGCTATAATGAAGGCATGAGGAAACGCGGCTTCACCCTGGTCGAGATCCTGATCGTGGTCACCCTGATCGGCATCCTGGTGGCCATCATGACACCGCAGTACAAGTATTCGGTGATCCGGGCCCGCGAGGCGGTGCTGAGGGAGAACCTCTTCCAGATCCGCGACGCCATCAACAAGCATTTCTACGACAAGAAGAAATACCCCACGAGCCTGGAGGACCTGGTCTCAGCCCGCTACCTGCGCGAGGTGCCGTTCGATCCCGTGCTCAGGAAGAAGGAGTGGCGGCTGGTCCTGGCCGAACCCCAGGAAGGCGAGGAGTTTGATCCCGAGGAGGCGCAGAGCGTAGTCGACGTCAGGAGCCTCGCGCCGGGAGACTCGCTGGACGGCTCCCCCTATGGCGAATGGTAGGATGAGCGCGGCTCGGCCGGCAACGATGCGCTCCCGCCGCGCGGGCTACGTGATGATCATGCTGATGATCGCCGTGGCCGTGCTCTCGGTCTTCATGCTCATGGCCGTGCCCCTGTGGCGGACCGAGGCGCAACGCGAGTCCGAGGAGGAGCTGGTTTTCCGCGCCCGCCAGTATGTCCGCGCCATCGAGCTGTACGTCCAGGCGCACAACAACCTCTATCCGCAGAACCTCGAGATCCTGCACCTGGAAAAGTTCCTGCGCCAGCTTTACCCCGACCCCGTCAGCGTCGACGGGCGCTGGGACCTGGTTTACCTGGACGGCTCCGGCGGTGAGCCGAAGTACCTGGTGGTGCCCGTGGACATGGCCAAGGCCTACCTGGGCCGGGCGGCGCTGGTCGGCGTCTGCTCCACCTCGCCGGAAACGGGGTTCCGCGAGTACCGCGGCAAGCAGAAATACAACGAATGGGCCTTCTACGTCGGCGAGCGCGAGGGCGAAAAAATGCCCGAGCTGCATTACGAAGGCGTCTCGCCGTGAGGAATGTCCTGCTGGTGGCGGCCGAGAACTCGGCCGAGACGTATGCCGCCCAACTGCTGGACGAGTTCGCCGCCCGCGGCGGCGGCTACCGCTTCTGGGGCGTCGGCGGCGACCGCCTGGCCGCGCGCGGCTTCGAGAACGTCGCTCCCAACCGTTCGCTGGCGGTGGTGGGCATCGTCGAGATCGTTGCCCATCTCGGGCGCATCCACCGCCTCATGCGCCGCCTGCTGCGTCTGGCGCGCCTGCGCCGGGCCGACGCCGCCCTGCTGATCGATTTCCCCGACTTCAACCTGCGCCTGGCCCGCCGCCTGCGCCGTGCCGGCATTCCGGTCTACTACTACGTTTCGCCGACGGTCTGGGCCTGGCGCTACGGCCGCGTGCGGCACATCCGCCGCTGGGTGGACCGGCTCTTCATCCTTTTCCCCTTCGAGGAGGCCATCTATCGCCGCGAGCACGTGAACTACACTTATGTCGGCCACCCGCTGGCCGCCGAGGTGCGGCCCGGCGAGGATCGCGACGCCTTTCGCCGCCGCCACGGCGTGGGCGAGGGCGAGACGGTGCTGGCCCTGCTCCCCGGCAGCCGCGAGTCGGAAGTCTCCCGCCTGCTGCCCGACATGCTCGCCGCCGTGGCCCAGCTGCGCCGCAGCCGGCGCCTGCGGGTCTTCCTGCTGCGGGCTCGCAACATCCGCCCCGAGCTGCTGGCGGCGGCCGCCGCCGAGCCCGGGATCCGCGTCCTGGAACAGGAACAGGGATACGACCTGTTCCATGCCGCCGACGCCGTCATCACCGCCTGCGGCACCTCCACCCTGGAGGCGGCCTTGCTGGGCGCCCCCTTCGTCGTGCTCTACAAGGTCAATCCCCTGACCTATTTCCTCGGCCACCGTTTCCTCAAGATCGGCCTATATTCCATCGTCAACATCCTCGCCGGCAAGCCGGTGGCCGCCGAGCTGATCCAGGGCGAGTGCCGTCCCGAGCGCATCGCCGCCGAGACGCAACGGATTCTTGACGATCCGCTCCGGCGCGAAGAGATGCGCGCCGAGTTCCGGCGCATTGCCGCCAGCCTGCAGCAGGAGGAGCGCCCCGCCGCCATCGTATGCAGGCAGATCAGGCAGGATCTCGAAGGATAAGAGATGGGCGTACGGCAGACGGCGGACGGCGGACGGTCAGAAACTCACTGAACTCGGCGTACGACTCAATCCTCTCCAGGGAAGAGAGAGGGAAAACAGAGGGAAAAGCATAGAGAAAACAGAGTGGGAAAGAGATTCTGACAAGGCCTTTCCCACTGTCTCTTCCCTCATTCTTCCCTTTGTTTTCCCTGAGCTTCATCGTGCTGTTGCCGTACACCGTATGCCGTACGCCGTGCGCCAGTTCCGGTCAGCTGAAGCTGACGTTCCTGATCCTCTTTCGCAATCCGGCCAGGAACTCCCGCAGCCACGCGTTCTGCAGCTCGGGGTGCTCCAGCAGCCGGCGGGCGTCGACCTGGGCCTCCTGCAGCAGCCTCGCGTCGCGCCTGGGGTCGGCCAGGCGGAAGTCGATCTCGCCCGACTGCTCGAGGCCGGCGATGACGCCGCCCCCGCGCAGCTCCAGGTCCATCTCGGCGATGGCGAAGCCGTCCTGGCTGGAGGCGATCGCGCGCAGGCGCTTGCGGCCGCTGGGGCTGGGGCGCGGCGACGCGACCAGGAAACAGTAGGACTTTTCGCTGCCGCGGCCGACGCGGCCGCGCAGCTGGTGCAGCTGCGCCAGGCCGTAGCGGTCGGCGTTCTCGATGACCATGAAGGTGGCATCGGCGACGTCGATGCCCACCTCGACCACGGTGGTGGCCAGCAGCAGGCGCACGGCGCCGGAGGCGAAGCGCTGAAGCACGCGCCGCTTGCCGGCGGGGTCGCTTCGCCCCGACAGCACGGCTTGCGGGATGCCCGGGAAGCGCGCCCGGTTCTCCCGCGCCTCGTCCTCCAGGGAGCGCAGGTCGGGGTACGGTTCGGAGCGTTCGATCAGCGGCAGGATGACGTAGCCCTTGCGGCCTCGCCCGAGTTCGACGCCGAGGCGGCGGTAGAATCGCCCGCGGCCGGCGGCGGCGACGACGCGGGTGACGACCGGCTGCCGCCCGGCCAGCCTCCGGCGCAGGAAGGAGACGGCGATGTCGCTGTAGAGCGCCAGCAGCATGGTGCGCGGGATGGGGGTGGCGGTGGTGACCAGCAGGTCGGCGCCCCGGCTCTTGAAGAACAGGGCGGCGCGCTGAGCCACCCCGAAGCGGTGCTGCTCGTCAATGACCACCATGGCCAGGCGGCGAAAGGCGACGCCGGCACCGATGAGGGCGTGAGTGCCGAAGACCAGCAGGATCGAGCCGTCGGCCAGCCCGGCCAGCACCCGGCGGCGCTCGTCGGCATCGCTGCCGCCGGTGAGCAGCGCCACGCCGCCGGCGCCGAAGAAGGCCAGGGCGTTCTCGTAGTGCTGGCGGGCCAGGATCTCGGTCGGGGCCAGGAAGGCGCCCTGCAGCCCGCTCTCGCGGGCGGCGAGCAGGGCCAGGAAGGCCACGATGGTCTTGCCGCTGCCCACCTCGCCCTGCAGCAGCCGCTGCATGGGCCGCGGCGCGCGCAGGTCGTTGACGATGGCGGCGTAGGCCTCCTCCTGCTCCGGGCTGAGGCGGAAGGGGAGGCGCCCGGCGATGGCGCCCCGCAGCTTTTCGTCGATGCGGTAGCGGTGCACCCGGCGGCGCTGGCTGAAAACGGCGCGCAGCGACTGCAATTCGAGCTGGAACTGCAGGAGCTCGGCGTAGGCGAAGCGCTCCTTGAAGCGCTCGATGGCGGCCTCGTCCAGCGTCCCGGGGAGATGGATGGCGCGCAGCGCCTCCGCCTGCGGCGGGAAGGCATGGCGGCTGCGCAGCGCCTCGGGAAGCGGCTCGTCGTCGTCGCGCCAGCCGGCCAGGGCGGCGGCGATCACCTTGCGCAGCGTGCCGCCCTTGATCGTCCCCAGCGGCCGGTAGCGCGGCAGCACGCCGTCGCCGGCGTCCGCGGGAACCACAAAGGGGTTGACCATCTGCCAGCGTCCCTGGCGCTCCTCGACGACGCCGTGGACCCGCAGCTCCTCGCGCCCGGCGATGGCCGCGCCCAGGTAGGCCTGGTTGAAGAACACCAGCGTGACGTCGGCGGGGCCGATCTTCCCCTCGACGCGCAGCAACGCCGTGCGCCGGCGGAAGTTGCGGCTGACTCGCGAACGGCGGGGGATGAAGCGGTACAAGCGATCCTCGCCGGGCGCGACGGCGTCGGCGGGGCACGAAAGGTCGAGGTAGGAGGCGGGGAAGTGCAGCAGCAGCTCGCCGGCGCGGGCGATGCCGCGCTCGCGCAACTGGGCGGCGAAGGCGGGCCCGATGCCCTTCAGCTCCTCGACCGGGGTGCGTGGAGTGCAGGTCAATAGAGGAAAACGATCGTGCGCTCGGAGCTCTGGACTCCCTTCAGCCCCGGCAGCAGGGTGAACCAGTCGAAGAGCGAGCGCTTCTCGCGGGCGCCGACCTGGGCGGCGCCGAAGGCCTCGTCGAGGGCGTCGGCGGAGAAGCGGCTGCCGTTGATCGCCAGCTCGGAGAAGACGAAGCGCATGCGGTTATGGCTGCACTCGAAGGCGCCGCGGAACTGCACCTCGGTGTCGCGCAGGAACTGGGGGACGGCGGCGTATTTCTCCCCCCGGAGCTGGACGCTCAGACGGCCGTCGACCCGGTTCTTGTCCTTCAGGCGCAACTCGATGAAGCGGATCTCCGGGGCGTATTTCTTCACGTAGATCAGGTTCAGGTACGAGTTCAGCTCGCTCTCGCTGAAGGCGGATTTGCGGAGGAACAGGGAGGGCTGGCGCCGGGCGGCGATGCGCGCCAGGAAGGCGTCTACCTTCCGGGCCTTGTCCGGGGAGAACTCGGCCGCGAGGAGCGCCAGGCAGGGCAGGAGAAGCCATACAACCGCGCGTTTCATTTGCCCCTGATCATAACCGTGCGCCCGGAAACTTGCAAGCGCCCGGCGAAGAACAGCGCGATCGCCCGCGGGAAGATGCGGTGCTCCTGGCGCAGGATGCGGCGGCTGAGCGATCCGACGTCGTCGCCGGGGCGGACGGCGACCGCCTGCTGGGCGACGATGGGTCCGGTATCGGTGCCGGCGTCGACGAAATGGACGGTGCAGCCGCTCACCTTCACGCCGTGGCGCAGGGCCTGCTCTTGGGCGTCGAGGCCGGGGAAGGAGGGGAGCAGGGCCGGATGGATGTTCAGGATGCGCCCGGGGAAGCGGCCGAGCAGCACCGGGCCCACCAGTCGCATGTAGCCGGCCAGGCAGACCAGGTCGATGCCCGCGGCCGCCATCAGGCCGCACAGGTGCTCCTCGTAGGCCGCCTTGCCGGGAAATTTACCTGGGTCGACATGGCGGGCGGGAATGCCCAGGCGGGCCGCTTTCTTCAGCCCGGCGGCGTCGCCGCGGTCGCTGATCGCCAGGCGCACGGAGAAGTTTGCGCCCGGACGGCGCGAGGCGCGGACGATGGCCGCGAAATTGCTGCCACGGCCGGAAAGCAGCACGGCGACGTTGCCTTTCTTCATGATGGATGCCCCGCCCCGAGACAGGATGCGCCGGAAGGAAAAAATATGCCGAAGGGGGGACTCGAACCCCCGCGAGCGCAATGCTCACCAGTACCTGAAACTGGCGTGTCTACCAATTCCACCACTTCGGCACGCAGGCTTACTTATACGGCATATTCCCCCGCTTGTCAAGCCCGGCCCGGCTGGTTCGCACCCAGGCAGACCGGTTTACTTCCCGCTCCGGCTGGTGTAGAATGTCCCTTCACGCCGCTGTCCGGCGGCCGTTCGGGAGAAACCGCGGCATGATGAAAAAAGTGGCCTGCGCCCTGCTGATCCCCTGCCTGCTCGGCGTCCCGGTCCTGGCCGGCCAGGATGCCGGGGCGACCCCGGATGGAGCCGCGGCCGCAGCCGCACCCGAGGCTCCGCTCCAGGCCCGCCTTCCCCGCTATCGCTCCAATTTTCTGCGCGATGAGGGGGAGATGTGGGGCGCGCCGTTCCGCGCCGGCTCCAGGGGGCTGCTCGCCGGTGCCGCCGTCCTGGCCGTCACCGGCGTTTTGATCGCCAACGACGAGGGGATCTACAAGGGATTCAAGACGTTCCAGGGCCGGCACTCGTGGGTGGACAAGGCCAGCCCGGCCCTCTCCCTGCTGGGCGACTGGGGCGTCGACTGCGGCGTCGCCGGGCTGTTCTTCCTAGGCGGCGTGCTTGCCCGCGATCGCCGGGCGCGCGACACCGGCCTGATGGCCTGGGAAACCCTGCTGCACACGGGGCTGCTGGTCCAGGTGGCCAAGCACCTGGCCGGCCGCCAGCGTCCCGCGGTGGACGACGGCAACGATCATTGGCACGGCCCCTCGGCGTTCTTCAAGCGCTACGAGGACGGCTTTTCCAACTACGACTCGTTCTTCTCCGGCCACACGGTTTCCGCCTGGGGGCTGGCCGCGGTGATCGCCGAGAACTACCGCCACCGCGGCTGGGTACCGCCGGTCTGTTACGGGCTGGCCACGCTGGTGGGACTGTCGCGCCTCACCGAGGACGCCCACTGGCTGTCCGACGTCTTCCTGGGGGCGGTGGTCGGGCTCGCGGTGGGCAAGATGGTGGTGCGCAACCAGAACAAGCGCCTACGCCTGGCCCCGGCCCTTACCCCCGGCGGCGCCGGCCTGGGGGTCAGTTTATTGATCGACTGATCTCCGACGATCCATAGTGACGAGTGACGAGTGACACGTGACGAGGAAGGGAGAAACTTGGCGCACGGCGTAGGGCAGACGGTGTACGGCGACAGCAATGAACAGAACTATGGGGGCACGGGATGAGAAAACGCAATCGCTGGGTCTTTGCTGTTCCTAACACTAACACTAACACTAACACTAACACAAAGAGCTCTTTTGTCCCGGTGGCCGCATTGTGGATATTGGCAATATGGCTGGCGGTCTCCTGTCAGGCGCTGGCGGCGCAGGCATCGCCTGACGGCGACGAGTTCGTCCTCGACGGCTTCCGCATGGAGACGCAGCCCGGCGGGTATTTCTTCGCCAACGTCATCGAGAACCTGGCTCCCGGCGCCGTCGGCCTGACCGAGGAGAGCGGCGGCTTCGGCCTCTTTGACCGCCCGCGGGTCTATTTCGAGGGCGACTCCTGGACGCAGTTCCGCTGGCACTATGCCGGCCACGACATCGGCTCGGCCCTGGACGACGGCGCGCCGGCATTGCAGATCCCGCTGCTGGCCGTCGGCTCCATGGCCCTGCGCGGCGAGGCGGCGGCGACTCGGGAGTACGGCTTCCATTTCGCGCCCGCGGCGGCGGCCCGCGAACGGGAGACGCGCGCGAGGGTCATGCTCTCCACCGCCTTCCCCAACCTGGGCGGCTGGTGCGCCCTGGGCAAGAAGGTCGTGGTCAACCACGCCAGCCTGCGCGCCGACGACCTGTACGCCACGCGCCGCCGCTTCGACGGCAATGTGCAGCTCGACTTCGCCCTCGAGAAGGGCTTCGGCTCTTCCGCGCTGCGGCTGGCCGGCGGCTACGCCGCGGCCGAAAGGCGCTGGAACGATTTCAACGCCCGCGACAAGCAGTTCGCCGAAGACAGCCGGCGAGTGAGCCTGCTGGGCCGCTGGCAGCGCCGCTTCGCCGCCGGGGCCCTGGACGTCGACCTGGTGCTGAACTCGGGGGAGCGCGGCAATCTTTTCGCCGAGACCGGGCGCCTGCCCCAGGAGACCTACGCCCAGGACGCCCTCTCCTGGCTGGCCGGCGCCTCCTGGTCCGGGCGGGCGCTAACCGCCTCCTGCGCCTGGCTCCACGAGCGCCAGGAGCTGCGACCGTTCGCCGTCGACGCCGCCAAGGACCTGAAGGACGTCGACGGCCAGGCCTTCTTCCCCTTCGAGAGGCAGGGGGAGTTTTTCGCCGACACCCTGCGCCTGTCCGTCGAGCGGGAGCTGCGCTTCAGCCTGCTGGGACGCGAGGCCCGGCTGCGCCCCTTCATCGACCTGACGGCGGCCTTCACCCGGGCGGAGGAAACGAGCGGCACGCAGAACGCCATCCTGTTCGCCGGCCGGCCCTACCTGGTCTACCTGTGGCCCGGCGGGACCTCCTCCTACCGCCATGACCGGAGCGCGGCGACGGCCGGCGCCCTGCTGCGCGCCGACCTGGGGGGGAAGTTCGACCTGCAGGCCAAGCTCTTCGTCCAGCGCCAGGGGCTGCGCTTCCCGGGCGGGGCGGCCGGGTTGAGCTTCCTGCAGGCCGGAGGAGAAGCGGGGCTCGGCTTCCAGGCCGGGCCGCGGACGCGCATCTCCCTGGCCTTCGGCGACCTGCCTTACGAGATGGGCGCCAACGCCGGCGATTTCCTGGAAACGCGCCGGCCCGGCGCCGAGGTCCGCTTCTGGAACGACGGCAACCGCGACGGCCTGTTCCAGGAAGGCGAGCAGGGTTCGTTGTACGCGCTGAGCGGCGGCGCCGGCCATGCCGCCGCCGAGGGCCTGGAGCCGAGCCGCCGCCAGAGGCTGGAGCTGCTCTTCAGCGCGCCGGTCTCGAAGCGCTTCCAGCTGGACGTCAAGGGACTGTACAAGCGCATCCTGCGGCCGCTCTGGGTATCCTACGCCGGGGAGTACGGGCATTACGAGGAGATCGGCGCGACGGGCTACTATGTCCTGGACCGGCCGGCGACGGGCTTCGTGCTGGGCAACGCTCCCTTCGCCAGGGAGCCGTTTTACGCCGAGTTCCTGCTGCGTATCCACGGCGAGCGCGAACGGCGCTGGTACTTCTCCTTCTCCTTCATGGCCCACATGGGCATGGGGAACACCGCCTTCGGCAACGGCCCCGAGGCCAACGACGTCGGCGTCATCGCCGAGAGCCAGGCCTCGCCCAACTCGTGGATCAATGGCTTCGGCCGCGTGGACGGCGACCGCGCCTTCGTCGCCCGCATCCATTTCGGCTACTACCTGGCGCGCCGCCTCTTCCTGGGCGGCAGCGTCAAATACCGCGACGGCAACCCCTTCGCCTTCCTCGACGCCCGTGCGCTCGCCGGCCAGTGGCTCATCACCTACCACACGATCAAGGCCGAGGACGAGCATTCCCGCAAGGGCGGCCCCAGGGAGGACTGCATCTGGGACGTCAACCTCAAGCTGGGCTACGACCTGTCGCTGTTCGGCCGGCGGGGGCGGCTGGAGCTCTCGCTGTTCAACCTGCTCGACTTCGGCGGCGAGCTCTCGGAGAACGCCTTTTCCAACGACCGCGACCGGTTGGCGAACGAGCTGCAGCTCCCGCGCAGCCTGCGCCTGGGATTGACGTTGGAGTTGTAGCTTGCAGGCAGCTCTGATTTTAATGTTCGTGCAGATCGGTCCAAAATAGTTTTCCAAAGCGGGTAGGACTGAAGCACCAATTTCCAAGCACCAAATTCCAAATCAGCACCAAGCACCAATGTCCAAATGACCCAAACCAGAGAAAGTGATCGTGATAGTGTTCGTGTTAGTAAATGCCCTCGAACGATTTCCAAAAGATTCAGAGATCAAATAAATGCATTCATGACCGATGCATGGCTCTAAAAAAGATTTCATTGCGGGCTTTTCCTAACACGATCACTAACACGATCACTTTCTTTGCTGCTTGGTGCTTGGAATTTCAGTCTTACGAATAACTGGCCTTGACCGGTGACCTTTTTCCTTTTGCCTTGAGCGAAGCCAGGCTATGAGGGATTCTAGCGGCCCTTGCTCTCGATCTTCTCCTGGCAGGGGACGCAGTAACGGGCGAAAGGCAGCACCTCCAGCCGCTTGGGAGAGATCTCCTCGCCGCAATGCAGGCACTTGCCGTAGTGCTTCTTCTCGATGCGGTCGAGGGCTTCCTCGACCTCCTTCAGGTTGGCCCGCATGTTGCTGGACATGACGAATCCCATCTCCTTCTCGATCAGCTCGTTGGCCTGGTCGATCTCGTCCATGGCGCCGCCGCCGCTCTCGGAGCCGTCGCGCCACTCGATGACCTTGAGGATCTCGTCCCGCAGCGAGAGGAGCCGTTTCTTTATCTTGGCGACCTGGTCTGCTTTCATGTTTGTTCTCCTAGCGGTGGTACGGGTGGCCACGGATGATGGTCATGGCCCGATAGAGCTGCTCCAGGAAGAGGACGCGGAACAGGTCGTGGGCGAACGTCATGTCCGAGAAAGAGAGGGCGAGATCGGCACGCGCGGCCACCGCCGGGGAAAGGCCGGCGAAACCGCCGATCAGGAAGAGCAGCCGCCCCGGGCGGCCGGCCAGCTGCTCCTGCAGGAAGGCGGCGAAGCGGCGCGAGTCCATCTTCTTCCCCCTCTCGTCCAGGGCGATGGCGTAGTCCCGGGGCTGGATCTCGCGCAGGAACAGGGCGCCTTCCTTCTCCTTCACGAACGCATCCTCCTTGCCGTGGGTCTCCCGCAGTTTTTTTACGCTGAATTTTACAAAATAATTAATGTTTTGTAAATATTTTTTTTCAAGTTCCTGAAGGCCGCGGAACTTCAGCTCGCCGACGCAGAGCAGCTCAATGGCGCTCATGGCGCTTCTGCATGTTGTACAGCGACTTGCGCGAGATGCCCAGGATGCGCGCCACCCGGCTCTTGTTGCGGTACTTGCGCAGCAGGTAGGCGACATACTCGGCCTCGACCTCGGCCAGCGTGCGCTCGCCGGAGCGCAGCAGGTCCAGCATGGGGCCGGGACGGTCCAGCAGCGCCCGCACCGCCCCATCGTCCAGGGCGGCGCCGCGCGCGGCCTGGCCGCGGACGAAGTTGCGCAGCTCGCGGACGTTGCCCGGCCAGGGATAGCGCAGCAGCAGGCGGCGCGCCTCGTCGCCCAAGGCCAGCTCCACGCCCTCCTCGCCGCAAAAGCGGTGCAGCAGGGGCAGGATGTCGGCCGGACGCTGGCGCAGCGGCGGCAGGAAGATGCTGACCGTCGAGACGCGGTAGTACAGGTCGGCGCGGAACTCGCCGCGGCGCACCCGCTCCTCGATGTCGGCGCCGGCGGAGAAGAGGAAGCGTGCCGCGATGTCCACCTCCTCGGCGGAGCCCAGCGGGTACACCTTGCGGCGCTCGATGGCGCGCAGCAGCTTGGCCTGCATGGCCGGGCTCAGCAGGTCGATCTGGTTGAGGAACAGGGTGCCGTTCCCGGCCAGGCGCCACTTGCCCACGGCGTCGCGGTCGGCGCCCGAGAAGGCGCCGCGGCGGTGGCCGAACCATTCGCTCTCCAGCAGGGTTTCGGGAACGTCGCCGCAGCCCAGGTTGAGCAGCGGTCGGAAGGGGCTGGCCTGCACCAGGGCCTCGGCCCAGTAGTCCTTGCCGCTGCCGGTCTCGCCCCACAGCAGCACGGGCGTGTCCAGGGCGGCGACGCGCGCCACCGCCGCCTGCAGCGCCAGCGCGGCGGGATCGGCGAGGCTAGAACCCGGCGGGGAAATCGTAGCGCTTGGCATCCATCCAGAGCTTTTCCAGCGCGTAGCGCTGCCGCCGCTCGGCGGAGAAGACGTTGACGATGAAATCGACGTAGTCGACCAGGATCCACTCGGCCGCCGCCTCGCCCTCGCTGCCCAGCGGCAGCCGCCGCAGGCCGCGCTTGAGGCCGTCGCGCACGGCGTCGGCCAGGGCGCGGTTCTGGCGGGCGGAGCCGCCGTGGCAGATGACCAGGTAGTCGGTCATCTCGCTGAGCCCCTTCAGCTTGAGCACCGTGACCTTTTCCGCCTTCTTGTCCAGCAGGGCGGCGACGGCCGCCTTGATCGCGGCCGGCAGGCGGCGCTGGCGCAGGTCGTCCAGGACGCGATCGCTTTCATCCTTCTTCATAGAGCTTGATCTCCTCCATGATCTTGTGCACGTTCTTCTCCACGTAGGGCGAGACGTCCTGGCCATGGGAGCGCTTGCGGCGGATGGCGGAGGCCGAGAGCTCCAGGTAATCCGAGACGTAGGAGTGCAGGAAGGCCCCCGGCGGCGGCTGGGCGTCTGCGGGCTCACCGCGCAGCGGCACGCCCTCCTCGCGCAGCAGGCGCTCCACCGGCGCCCGGTGGCGGCGGCTGCGCAGCACGATGACGAACAGCACCTCGCGCAGCACTTGACGGTAGTCCTTCCAGGTGCGGATCTTCAGGAACCCCTCGCTGCCGGTGATGAAGTAGAAGCGCTCGCCGGGGAGGGCGGCCTTCAGCTCGCGCAGGGTGTCGATAGTCCAGGAGAAGCCGCGGCGCTTCAGCTCCAGGTCGCAGGGCTCCAGGCCCGGGTGCGGCTGCAGCGCCGCCCGCAGCATGGCCAGGCGCAGCTCGGCCGGCGGCAGCGCCTGGCGCTTCTTGTGCGGCGGCCGCGCCGAGAGGATGTAGAGGATGCGGTCCAGGCCGAAGGCCTCCTGGATCCTCCGCCCCAGCTCGATATGGCCGCGGTGGACGGGATTGAAGGTGCCGCCCAGCAGCCCGGTCTTACGCGGGGTCATGGAACGCGAACAGGGCCTTCTTCATCGGGTCCAGGTTGGTCGCCGTCAACGCCGAAATCTCCACGTAGGGGATTGTATGCCGGCGGCAGAAATTGCGCAAGGCATCGACGCCGCCGCGATCGGCGCCCAGCAGGTCGATCTTGTTGGCCAGCACCAGCGTCTTCTTGCGCAGCAGCTGCGGCTGGTGGCGTTCCAGCTCGCCGCGCAGGACCTGGAAAGCCCGCAGCGGCGGCAGCGGGGCGTAGGGCGACACGTCGATGACGAAGAGCAGCACGCGGGTGCGCTCGACGTGGCGCAGGAACTCCAGTCCCATCCCCTCGCCGCGGTGCGCGCCCTCGAGAATGCCGGGGATGTCGGCCACGACCATGCTGCGCCCCCGGTAGTCCACCACCCCCAGGTTGGGGAAGAGGGTGGTGAAGGGGTAGTCGGCGATCTTGGGCCGGGCGTTGCTGATGCGCGAGATCAGGGTCGATTTGCCGGCGTTGGGCAGGCCGACCAGCCCGGCGCCGGCGATGAGCTTCAGCTCCAGCACCACCTGGATGGACTCGCCCTTCTCGCCCTTCTCGGCGCGGCGCGGCGCCTGGTTCACCGAGGACTTGAAATGGACGTTGCCGCGCCCGCCCTGGCCGCCGCGGGCGATGACGAAGCGCCGGTCGAGGCGGTCGAAGTCGAAGACCAGCTTTTCGTCGGGGTACGTCTTGACCACGGTGCCGGCCGGGACCTTCAGGACCACGTCGTCGCCGTCGCGGCCGGTGCATTTGCGGCGGCTGCCGGCGCCTCCGGCGCCGGCAGCGAACTGGCGCTGGTACTTGAAGTCGGTCAGCGACTGGCACATGGGGCTGCTGACCAGTACGACGTCACCGCCCTTGCCGCCGTCGCCGCCGTCGGGGCCGCCGCGGGGGATGAACTTCTCACGGCGGAAGCTGCGCGAGCCGTCGCCGCCGTCGCCGGCGCGGAAGGAGACGATGACGCGGTCGACGAACATGGGGATCAGGCGCTGCGGCGGCGGAAGAGGGATGGCCCCCGCGGGCTAGCTGGGCTCAACCTCGGCGAACTTGCGGCCGGCGCGGTCGACGAAGCGCACGGTGCCGCTGGCCATGGCGAAGAGGGTGTCATCCTTGCCGATGCCCACGTTGCGGCCGGGGCGGATGCGCGTGCCGCGCTGGCGCACGATGATGGAGCCGGCGTGGATCTGCTCGCCGCCGAATTTCTTGACGCCGAGGCGCTTGGACGTGCTCTCGCGGCCGTTCTTGGCGCTGCCGCCCGATTTCTTGTGTGCCATTATTCCGTCTCCTTGGCCTTGGCGGCGGATTTCACCTCGATCTTCTCGATCTGGATGCGCTGCAGCTTCTGCCGGTGGCCCTGGGTCTTCTTGTATCCCTTCTTGGGCTTGTACTTGACGATGCGGATCTTCTCGCCCTTGACCTCGCCCAGCACCTTGGCCTTGACCTTGGCGTGCTTGACGTAGGGGTCGCCGATCAGCACCTCTTTATCGCCCTGGACCAGCATGACCGTGGTCAGGCTGGCCGTATCCTTCTTGACGAGCTCCGCGCTCAGCAGCTCCACTTCCAGGATGTCGCCCTCGGCGACTTTATACTGCTTTCCGCCGGTTTCCAGTATGGCAAACATGGTCCTTCTCCTTGATGGGATGTCTTTTTATACCATAATTCGCGCCGCCAGTCAACCGCGGCCGGCCGTGCTCAGCGGATCGGGAAAGGCGGCTGCCCCTTCCAGCGGGGCCTTTCCCGGGCCGCCTCCAGGCGCCCGGCCAGGGCCACGGCGATCTCGACCGTCTGGCGCAGGCCCTCCAGCTCCCAGCCCGGGTCGAACTCATCGCCGACGGTATGGTAGGCGCCGCCCTGGAAGAACTCGCCGAGGCGGTTGCGGCCGGAGGCGGTGCGCTCCCCGGCCGACAGCCAGACGGCGGGGATGCCGGCGCGGGCGAAGGGGAACTGGTCGGAGCGGAAGAAAAGCCCCAGTTCGGGCATGGAAAAGGGGACGTAGTTCAGCCCCAGGCCGGAGGCCACCGCGCGCGCCTCCTCCTCCAGTGTCGAGTACTGCGCGCCCTCGGCGAACATGTCGGGGCTGCGCTCCCACACCGGCGTCGACTCGAAATTGACGGTGGCGACGATGGCGTCGGGGTCCGCGCCGGCGGCGAAGTGCTTCGAGCCCAGCAGCCCCGCCTCCTCGGCCTGGCAGGCCAGGAAGGTCAGCCCCAGGCGGCGCTCGCCGGCCGCCGCGGAGAGGACCTTGGCGGTCAGTGCCAGGGCGGCGGCGGCCGAGCCGTTGTCGATGGCGCCGTTGAAGATGCCGTCGCCCTCGCGGTGTTCGTCGCGCCCGAGATGGTCGATGTGGGCGCTGAACACGACGCTGCGCCCCGACGAGCCCGGGACCTCGGCGACGACGTTGCGCGCCTGCAGCTCCCGGGAGCGGCAGCGCCCGGAGAGGCGTACCGTGAATCCCAGGTCGACCGGGCGGAAGTCGCGGCGCAGGGAGCGGCGGTACAGGGAGTCGAGGTCGATGCGGCGGCCGCGCAGCAGGGCGCGCAGGGCGTCCTCGCGCACCCAGCCGCGGAAGGCCGGTCCCTTCTCCAGGTCGGACGGCAGGTAGAGCTCCTCCCCCGACCAGGAGTTGCGCACCACCTCCCAGCCGTAGCCGGCGCTGGGCGTGGTGTGGATGAGCAGCACGGCGGCGGCGCCGGCGCGGGCCGCCTCCTCGACCTTGCAGGTCCAGCGGCCGTAGTAGGTGAGGGCGCGGCCCATGAAGATCCCGGGCAGGAACGAGCCGGGATCGTTCACCCGCACCAGCAGCACCTTGCCGCGCAGATCGGCCCCCTTGAAGTCGTCCCAGTCCCAGCGCGGCGCGCGGATGCCGAAGCCGGCGAAGACGGCGCCGCCCTCCAGGCGGAACTCGCCGCCGCCGCCCGTCCAGCTGCCGACCGCCTCCTCGCCGAAGGCCAGTTCGCGGCCGGCGGCGTTCAGGCGCAGTTCGTCGAGCCGGAAGCCGCGCAGGGTGAAGGGCTGGAAGCGGCTGTGCAGGCCCAGCCCCTGGAACCAGGCGTGCATGAACTTTTCGGCCAGGGCGCCGCCGCGCGTCCCCGGCGCCCGGCCCTCGAGCTCGTCGGAGCTCAGGAATTCGACGACGCTCTGCAGCTCCCCGCGGGTCAGGCGCTCGCAGCGCCGTTGCGGGTCCGCGCCGCCGTCGCCGCCCACCCACGGCGCCAGCAGCAGCAGCGCGAGCGCCACGGCCTTGAACCGCTTCGCTTTTCCCCTTTTCATGGTGCCCCTCCCTGCCTGGCCCGTGCCCAGGCCCGCCGGCGGCTCCCGCCAGCCTCCTTCACTCCCTTCGCTGTTCACTCTTCGGCTTTTCTTGCCTTCACTTTCCACTTTTCACCATTTCACTTTTCACTCTTTTACTTCCCCCCCGTGGCTGCCAGCCGCGCCAGGCGTCGCGTCCGGCGGCCTTGGCCTCGTACATGGCCTGGTCGGCGTGCTTGAGCAGGGCGGCGGCGCTGCGGCCGTCGTCGGGATAGACGGCCATGCCGATGCTGGCCGACACGCGCAACTCGCGGCCGCGGACACGGCAGGGGCGGCGGACCGCCGCCAGGAGCTTGCGGGCGATGCGCCCGCCGCCGCGCCGCGAGCCGGAGTCGGGCAACAGCACCAGGAACTCGTCGCCGCCCAGGCGGGCCACGGTGTCGCTGCGGCGCAGGGGACGGACGAGGCGGCCGGCGACGCAGCGCAGGAGCAGGTCGCCGGTGCGGTGGCCGAAGCGGTCGTTGACCTCCTTGAACCCGTCCAGGTCGACGTACAGCAGGGTGGCGCGGCGCCGGCGGCGGCGCGCCAGGGCCAGGGCCTGCACCAGGCGGTCGTTGAGCAGGGAACGGTTGGGCAGGCCGGTCAGCGGGTCCTGGTAGGCCATCTGGCGGATGGCCTCCTCCAGCTGGCGGCGGCGGGTGACGTCGCGGTTGATGCTGAGGATGGCCGCCTGGCCGCCGTAGGAAACCGGCGCCGCGTTGACCTCCAGGCGCATCTCGCTGCCGTCCTTGCGGAAGTGGACGGTCTCGAAGCTGCGCAGCGACCGGCGCTCCAGGGTGCGGCGGATGCGCGACCGGCCCCGGGCCACGTCCTGGCTGAGCGTCTCCAGGGACATGCCGATCATGTCGCGGCGGCTGAAGCCGTACAGCTCGCAGGCGCGGCGGTTGACGTCCAGGATGGTCTCGCCCTTGACGGCGAAGATCAGGATGGCGTCGTGGGCATGCTCGAACAGGCGGCGGTAGTCCTGCTCCGAGCGGCGCAGCGCCTCCTCCACCCGCTTGCGCTCGCTGACGTCGACCAGGATGCCGTCGATGTAGAGCACGCGCCCCTGGGCATCCTGGATGGCGCGCGGGTGGTCGCGCACCCAGATGGTGCCGCCGCCGGCGACGCGCAGCTCGAACTCGCTGAAGGCGATGCCGCGCGCGGCCAGGCGCGTGATGTGCTCGCGCCGCGAGCGGCGGCGGACGTACAGGTCGCGGACGTTCAGGTCCAGCAGGTCGCGGCGGCGGCGGAAGCCGAGCATGCGCGCCAGCTCGCGGTTGGCTTCGATGATGCGGCCGCCCGGCGTGGTGCGGTAGACGCCCACCGGCAGGTGCTGCAGCAGGTCGCGGTAGCGGAACTCGCCGCCGGCCGCTTCCCGCTGCCGTCTCTCCCTTCGCTCGCCGTCCATGGCGGGACGATTATAGCGGCGCCGGACCCCTTTGGCAAGCGGGCCGCCGCCGCCGGCGGTCACAGCGGGACGACGCGGATGGTGTCGGAGATCTCCTGGCGCAGCAGGTTCTCGATGAACTGCAGGGTGCCCTTGGTGCTGCTGACGCAGCCGCGGCAGGCTCCCAGGTAGCGGATGTAGACGCTGACCTCGCCCGTCGGCGCGGCCTCGCGGATGTCGACCACCTCCAGGCTGCCGCCGTCGGCGGCCAGGGCGGGCCGGATCTTCTCGTCCAGGGCCTTCTCGATGAGCCGGTGCTTCTGGATCAGGTTCTTGGCGCGGAAGTCGCCGGCGTCGGCCTGGGCCAGCAGCCGCTCCTTCTCCATGGCGGCGCGGGTGTCGCGCAGGATGTCGACCAGGTAATGGGCGCGCTTCTCGTGGCCGCCGGGGCGGATGCACGACTTGCAGAAGGCGCCGGCCTTGGTGTACTGGGTGATCTCCTCCACCGTCTTCAGGTCGTTGATGCGGATCACCTCCTCGATGGTGCGCTTGCTGACGCGGGCGCACTCGCAGACGATGTCCTCCTCGGACAGGCTGGCCAGGTCCACTCCCTTGTACAGGGAGGCGGCCTTCTTGATCACGTCGTAGGCCATGACGCTGCAGTGCATCTTCTGCGGCGGGATGGCCGGCATGCCGGGATCGTCGCGCAGCGAGCGCTCCACCTCGAGGTTGGTGATCTTCATGGCCTCGTCGACGGTCTTGCCGATGGCCAGCTCGGCCATCATGTCGGAAGAGGCGATGGCCGTGCCGCAGCCGAAGCTCTTGAACTTGGCGTCCAGGATGCGCTCGGTCTTGGGGTCGATGGCCCAGTACAGGCGGACGGCGTCGCCGCAGGCTTCGGCCCCCCAGTCGGCCACGACCAGGCGCGCGCCCATGGCCTTGGCCTGCTCCTCGGTGATCTCGCCGCGGTGGCGCGGGTGGTTCATCCGCTCGCCGACCTTGGCCGAGTACTGCTCCCACAGGGCGCCGCCGATCAGATCGTTCTTGGGCATGGTGTTCGCTCCTTGGCGCCCGCTCAGCGGGCGCCGCTGTACGACGAGGAGATGGCGCGCAGGCGCGCGACCGAGGCCTGGATGGCCGCCGCCGCCCGCTCGATCTCCTCCGCGGTGGTGAAGCGCGACAGGCTGAAGCGCACGCTGGTGTGCGCCAGCTCCGAGCTCAGGCCCATGGCCACGAAGACGGGGTTGGCCTCCAGCGACTCCGAGGCACAGGCGCTGCCGGTGGAGGCGGCGATGCCGGCGGCGTTCAGGTCCCAGATCATGGCCTCGCCCTCGATGCCGCGGAAGCTGGCCAGGATGGTGTTGGGCACGCGCGGCGCGCCGCGGCCCAGCACCATGGTGTCGGGGATGGCCAGGATGGCCTCCTCCAGCCGGTCGCGCAGGGCGCGCACCCGGCTCTCCTCGAAGGCCAGGCCGTCCACGGCCAGCTCCATGGCCAGCCCCATGCCGACCAGGTAGGGGACGTTGACCGTGCCGGCGCGCTTGCCGCCCATCTGCTCGCCGCCGTGGATGAGCGGCGTCAGCGCCCGGCCCTTGCGGATGTAGAGCCCGCCGACGCCCTTGGGGCCGTGGAACTTGTGGGCGCTGAAGGTGAGAAAGTCGGCCGGCACGCGCGCCAGGTCGACCGGCACCTTGCCGATGGCCTGCACGGCGTCGGTGTGGAAGAGCACGCCGCTCTCGCGGCACACCTCGGCCAGCTCGCGCACCGGGAAGAGCAGGCCGGTCTCGTTGTTAGCCCACATGACCGAGACCAGAGCCGTGCGCGCCGGGTCGATGTGGCGGCGCAGGATGTCGGCGTCGACCACGCCGTCGGCGTTGAGCGGCAGGTAGGTGACCCTGGCCCCCAGCGTCTCCAGGAAGGCGCAGGCGTTGCGCACGCAGGGGTGCTCGACCGGCGTGGTCAGGATCTCGCTCTTGGGGCCGCGGCGGATCAGGTCGAACCACGCGCCCTTGAGGACGTGGTTGTTGCCCTCGCAGGCGCAGCTGGTGACGAGGATGTCGTCCTCGTCGCCGGCGCCGATGCCGGCGTAGAGCCGGTCCATGGCCAGGCGCATGGCCTCGTGCACCTCGGTGCCGAAGCTGTGCAGCGAGTTGGGGTTGCCGTACTGGCGGCAGAAAAAGGGGTCCATCGCCTCGCGCACGCGCGGGTCGACGATGGTCGTGGCGTTGTTGTCGAGATAAATGCGCTCCATGGCGCCTCCCCGGGCGGCCCCGCGGGGCCGCCCGCCGTTCTCCGGTTTCACCGGCATCTCCGTTCCCCGGCCGCGGCGCCCGCTCACGGCTGGGCGGCGTAGCGCTCCAGCAGCGCCGGCACCTTGTCGGGGCTGACCTTGGCGTGCACCTCGTCGTTGATCATCAGCACCGGCGCCAGGCCGCAGGTGCCCAGGCAGCGCGCCTCCTCCAGCGAAAACAGCCCGTCGCGGGTCGTCTCGCCGAAGTCGATGCCCAGCTCCTCGCGGATCTTCTCCAGCACCTTGTCGGCGCCCTTGACGTAGCAGGCCGTGCCCATGCAGACGCTGATGACGTACTTGCCGCGCGGCGTCAGGCGGAAGAAATGGTAGAAGGTGGCCACGCCGCTCACCTTGGCCGCCGGCACGCCCAGCAGGTGGGCCACGGCGTCCATGTGGGCGCGATCCAGGTAGCCGTAATGGCGCTGGATCTTGTGCAGGACGGAGATCAGCTGGCTCTCGGGGTGGGGCTGGCCCTCGACCTTCTGGATGAAGTTCACGATGTCGGCCGGCAGCGCGGCGCGGCTCTCATCTATGGCCTGCCGCTGGCAGGCGTTCGTCGGTTGGAAGCGGCTCATCGGACACCTCTCGGGGATTTGGGCGAATAGTGGGTATGCAGCAGCTCGTGGGCCAGCGGGCCGCCGGCCTCGCCGAGGAACTCGGCGTAGAGCTGCTGTACGGCGCGGTTCTCGTGCGAGCGGCGCAGGGTCTTGGCCTGGTCGATGGTGTACAGCGCCTGCGCCCGCTTGGCCAGGAGCTCGGGATCGAGCACCAGGTGGCCGGTCACCGGATAGGGCTGGCCGCCGCCGCCGATGCAGCCGCCGGGGCAGGCCATGATCTCGATGATGTGGAACTCCTTCTCGCCGCGCGCCACCTTGTCCAGCAGCGTGCGGGCGTTGACCAGGCCGTTGGCCACGCCGACGCGGATGGTGCGGTCGCCCAGCTCAAACAGCGCCTCCTTGAGGCCGGAGACGGCGCGCACCTCGTGGAACTCCAGCTGGCCGACGGGGGCGCCGGCCAGCTTCTCGGCGGCGGTGCGCAGCGTGGCCTCCATTACGCCGCCGGTGGTGCCGAAGATGTCGCCGGCGCCGCTGGCGATGCCCAGCGGCGCGTCGAACTCGCCGTCGGGCAGGTGGTCGAAGTCGATGCCGTAGCTCTTGATCATCATGATCAGCTCGCGCGTGGTCAGCACGGCGTCCGTGTAGGGATAGCCCTCGGGGGCGCGGTGCTCCGGGCGCTCGCTCTCGTACTTCTTGGCCACGCAGGGCATCACCGCCACCATGAAAACCTTCGCCGGGTCGATGCCGAGCTTGCGGGCGTAGTAGGTCTTGGCCAGCGCCGAGGTCATGCCCATCGGCGAGCGGCAGGTCGAGGCCAGGGGGATGAGGTCGGGATAGAACTTCTCCAGGAAGTTGATCCAGCCGGGGGAGCAGCTGGTGATGATGGGCAGCGGGCCGCCCCGCTCCAGGCGCTTGAGGAACTCGGTGGACTCCTCGATGATGGTCAGGTCGGCGCCGAAGTCGGTGTCGAAGACCGCCTGGAAGCCCAGGCGGCGCCGGGCGGGCACGGTGCGGCCGGCCGCCGGCGTTCCCGGCGGGTGGCCGAAGCCCTCGGCGATGGCGGCGCGGATCGACGGCGCCACCTGCACCACCACGTGCAGGTTCCCGTCGTCCAACGCCTTCCAGACGCGGTCGGTGTGGTCCTTTTCCAGGAAGGAGGCCACCGGGCAGACGTTGATGCACTGGCCGCATTGGATGCAGACCGAGTCGTCCATGGCCGCGCCGTAGGCGGGCGTCACCACCGTCTGGAAGCCGCGGCCGTGCTGGCTCAGGTTGTGCACGCCCTGCACCTCGGCGCAGACGCGCGTGCAGCGGCCGCAGAGGATGCAGCGCTCGCTGTCGCGGATGACGCTCGCCCCCGAGGTCTCCTTGGCGAAGCGCTTGCGCTCGCCGGCGAAGAGGCGCTCGCGCACCCCCAGGGTGTAGGCCAGGCGCTGCAGCTCGCAGTTGCCGTCGCGCTCGCAGCACTGGCAGTCCATGGGGTGGTTCTCCAGGAGCAGCTCGACGATGTCGCGGCGCGCCTGGCGGATCTGCGGCGAGTTGGTCCTCACCTCCATGCCCGGCCAGACGGCCACGGAGCAGGAGGCCATGTAGAAGCCCATCTCCTTGACGTCCACGATGCACACGCGGCAGGAGCCCATCAGGCTGAGGTCGGGATGGTAGCAGAGGCGGGGGATGTGGATGCCCAGGGTCTCGGCCGCCTCCATGATGGTGGTGCCGGCGGGAACGCTCACTTTCTGGCCGTCGATGGTCAGTTCGATTAGTTCGCTATGAGTATTCATGTCAGCTCCTGTTCTTTAGTTCCGTTCCACCGCGCCGAAGCGGCACACGCGGAAGCAGCGCCCGCACTTGATGCAGCGTTCGGGGTCGATGGCGTGGGGCTTCTTGGCGGCGCCGGCGATGCAGTTGGCCGGGCAGTTGCGGGCGCAGGCCGTGCAGCCCACGCACTTGTCGGCCAGGATCGAGTAGCGCACCAGGGCGGCGCAGCGCTTGGCCGGGCAGCGGTGCTCGGTGATGTGCGCCGTGTACTCCTCGCGGTAGTGGCGCAGGGTGGAGAGCACCGGGTTGGCGGCGGCGCGGCCCAGGCCGCACAGTGAGGTGCGCTTCATCAGCAGTCCCAGGCGCTCCAGCTTGGCGATGTCGTCCTCGCGCCCCTCGCCGGCGGTGATGCGCTCCAGGATCTCCAGCATGCGCTTGCTGCCCTCGCGGCAGGGCGTGCACTTGCCGCACGACTCGTCGGCCGAGAACTTCATGAAGAACTTGGCGATGTCCACCATGCAGTCGTCCTCGTCCATGACGATCATGCCGCCCGAGCCCATGATCGTGCCCATGGCCGTGAGCGTGTCGTAGTCGACGGCCAGGTCGGCGTGGGTGGCCGGGATGCAGCCGCCGGCGGGGCCGCCGGTCTGCACCGCCTTGAAGCGCTTGCCCTTGGGGCAGCCGCCGCCGATCTCCATGATGATCTCGCGCAGGGTGGTGCCGATGGGCACCTCGACCAGGCCGGTGTGGTTGACCTTGCCGGCCAGGGCGAAGACCTTGGTGCCGCCGCTCTTGTCGCTGCCGATGTGGCGGAACCACTCGGCGCCGTGCTCCAGGATGACCGGCACGTTGGCGAAGGTCTCGACGTTGTTGATCACCGTCGGCTTGCCCCACAGCCCGCTGTGGCTGGGATAGGGCGGGCGGATGCGCGGCTGGCCGCGTTCGCCCTCGATGGAGTGGATCAGCGCCGTCTCCTCGCCGCAGACGAAGGCGCCGGCGCCGAGGCGGATCTCGAGGTCGAAGGAGAAGCCGCTGCCCAGGATGTCCTCACCCAGCAGGCCGTGCTTCCGGCAGGCGGCCAGGGCGTTCTCGATGCGCTCGATGGCCAGGGGGTACTCGGCGCGGACGTAGAAGAAGCCGCGGCTGGCGCCGATGGCGAAGCCGCCGATGATCATGCCCTCGACCACCGAGAAGGGGTCGCCCTCCAGCATGCTGCGGTCCATGAACGCGCCGGGGTCGCCCTCGTCGGCGTTGCAAATGATGTACTTCTCCTCCCCGGGCTCCTTACGGGCCATCTGCCACTTGCTGCCGGTGGGGAAGCCGCCGCCGCCGCGGCCGCGCAGCTTGCTGGCGCTGAGCTCGGCGATCACGCCGTCCGGGTCGCCGGCGGCCAGCACCCGGGCCAGCGAATGGAAGCCGCCGGCGTTCAGGTATTCCGGCAGGCTGGTGGGGTCGATGATGCCGCTGTTGCGCAGGGCGATGCGCGACTGGCGGTTGAAGAAGGAGATGTCGCCATAGAGCTCGAAGAAGTTCTGGCCGATGGGTTGCTCCTGCACGATGAGCTCCTGCACCGGGTGGTCGGCCAGCAGGTGCTCGTCGATGAAGCGCTCCAGGTCGGCGTCGCTGGCGACGCGGTACAGGTGGTTGCCCGGACGCACCAGGAAGTGGCCGCCCTGGAACTTGCTCTCGCCGACGCACATGTCGGCGAAGTTCACGCCCTGGACCGCGACCACGTCGGCGCCGACGCCGCGCTGCTCCAGGCGCTCGCGCAGCCGGGCCTGCAGGCCGCGGGCGGCCAGGTTGCCGCAGCGCTCGCCTCTGCAGAAGAGGATCTCGTAGCGGCTGCCGCTCTTCTGCGTGCCGTCGAGGATCAGCTCGGCGACCGGCTGGCCGTGTAGCACGTGGTCGGTGAAGATGCGGTGCACCCCCTCGCGGCTGACCTGCTGGTACTTGACCGGCCGCTCGCCGGGGCGCAGGATGCCGACGATCGGCTCGAGGCTGCAGCGGCCGGTGCAGCCCACGTCGTGCAGCACGATGTCGGCACGGCCCGAGGAGGCGATGTGCTTGCGGAACTCCTCGTGGATCTCGCGGGCACCGGCGGCGTTCTCGCAGGTGGCCGAGCCCACCTGGATGATGGTGCTCCCGGGGCGGATGACGTTGCTCCGGGCTTTCTCTCCCTCCAGGCGGAGTGAGTCGAATCGCTTCAGTATTTTTTGATTCATAGGATCTCCCGAAGTGTATTTTCAGAAAACCCAATTATAGTAAAAAGCGCAGGGCTTGGCAACCCCTCCGCGGCCGGCCCGCAGCCTAGCCGCCGGCCAGCTCCTCGGCCAGGCGGTGGTATTTCTCGTGCACGCCCGCGCCGGTCTCCTCGCGCTCCACGCGCGCGAACTCGCGCAGCAGCCACTCCTGGTCCTCGGGGGCCAGCAGGCGGTCGGCCATGGGATAGAGGACGTGGTCCTCCTTGTCGATGTGGGCGCGCAGCAGGGCGACATAGCCGCCCAGGTGCTCGCGCAGCGCCGCGACGGCGCCGGAGTCCCCGCGCGCGGCGCCCGCGATGGCGGCGGACACGGCGGCGGCGTGGGCGCGCCCCTGCTCGTGATCGTGCAGCATGACGGCGATGGGGCCGTTGTCGCGCGGCATGCCCTTCTCGACCAGGCGCCGGAACAGCGCCCCCTCCTCCTTGGCATGGTGGCAGCGGTCGGCGAAGTTGCGGATGAAGTCGACGGCCTGCAGCAGCTTGCCGGCGTCGGGGCGGCCGCCGCCGGCGATGCGCGCCAGCTCGGCCTCGCCCCAGCCCAGAACCTTCTTGATCAGGACGTGCTCTTCGACCAGCATCTCAGTGGCGGTCATGGCTCTTCTCCTTGCCAGCGCCCTTCTCCTTCCTGCCGCCGGCGCGGACCATGATCAGCATCATCTTGAAGGCGGTCAGGGCCTTCAGGGCGTGCGGGCGGCCGGCGGGCATGACGATCATCTCGCCGGCGGCCACCCGGTAGGGGACGCCGGCGATGCGGATCTCGGCCTCGCCGTCCAGGACCTGGACCAGGGCGTCGAACGGGGCGGTGTGCTCGCTCAGCGCCTGGCCCTGGTCGAAGGCGAACAGCGTGACCGTGCCGCCCTCCCTTTCAACCAGGGTCTTGCTGACGATGGCCCCCTGCTGCCAGGCCACCGCTTCCTTGACGTTCATGATGTCGGCCATGCGTCGCCTCCTGTCATTTCTCGCCCTGCAGGCAGAGGCGGATGTCCTCGTCCACGCTGCCGATGGGCTTGACGGCGAACTGGTCCACCAGGACCTTCAGCACGTTGGCGGTGAGGAACGCCGGCAGCGTGGGGCCCAGGCGGATGTGGCGCAGGCCCAGCGCCAGCAGGGTGAGCAGCACCACCACCGCCTTCTGCTCGTACCAGGAGAGGATCAACGACAGCGGCAGCTCGTTCACTCCCACGCCGAACGCCTTGCTCAGGGCCAGCGCCACCTGGATGGCCGAGTAGGCGTCGTTGCACTGGCCGATGTCCATCAGCCGCGGCAGGCCGGCCACGGAGCCGAAATCGAGCTTGTTGAAACGGTACTTGCCGCAGGCCAGGGTGAGGATCAGGCAGTCGGAAGGGACCCTCTCGGCGAACTCGGTGTAGTAGTTGCGGCCGCTCTTGGCGCCGTCGCAGCCGCCGATGAGGAAGAAGTGGCGGATCTTGCCCGCCTTGACCGCCGCCACAACCTGCTCGGCCGCGCCCAGCACGGCCTCGTGGCCGAAGCCCACGGTGATGGTCTTGCCCGGCTCGTCGGCGGCGAAGCCCTTCATCGCGATGGCCTTTTCGATCAGCGCCGAGAAATCGCGCCGGTCGGGGAGGTGGACCACCCCGGGCCAGGCGACCAAGCCGGTGGTGTAGATGCGGTCCATGTAGGACGACCGCGGCTTCTGGATGCAGTTGGTGGTCATCAGGATGGGGCCGGGGAAGCGCTCGAACTCCTTCTGCTGGTCCTGCCAGGCGCCGCCGTAGTTGCCGGCCAGGTGGGCGAACTTCTTCAGCCCCGGGTAGCCGTGGGCGGGGATCATCTCGCCGTGGGTGTAGACCTGGACGCCGCGACCCTCGGTCTGGCGCAGCAGCTCGTAGAGGTCGAGCAGGTCGTGGCCCGAGACCAGGATGGCCGGCCCCCGGCGTGTCCCCAGCGACACCGGCGTGGGCCGGGGATGGCCGAAGCGGCCGGTATGGGCGCGGTCGAGGAGCTCCATGCAGCGCAGGTTGACGCGGCCCAGCTCCAGGTTCAGCGCGAACAGGGCGTTCAGGTCCAGCGTGTCGTCGATTCCGGCCGCCAGCGCCTTGTGGAAGAAGGCGTCGACCGCCTCGTCGCGCTCGCCCAGGATGGCGGCGTGGTCGGCGTAGGCGGCCATGCCCTTCAGGCCGTAGGCCAGGAGCTCGCGCAGGCTGCGGATGTCGGGGTTGAGCCCCGGGTTGGCCATGATGCCGGCGGCGGCGCCCTGCGACAGCAGCCCTTCCAGCGTGCCGGCGGGGATGAACTCCACCGCCTCCGGAAAGGACACGGCGCCGGCGTGGCGCTCCTGGAACGAGCGTCTCAGCGCCGCCTTGACCCGGCCGGAGCGGTCGATCAGCGCCTTCAGGCGCTGGGGGTCGAAGTCGACGTTGGTCACGGTGCTGAACAGCGCCTCGATGACGAAGCGGTCGGCATCGGCGTCGACGACGCCGAGCCCGCGCAGGCGCTGGCCCAGCCAGCCGATGCCCTTCAGCTGGTAGAGCAGCAGGTCCTGCAGCAGGGAGACCTCGGGCCCCTTGCCGCAGACGCCGGTGCGGGTGCAGGCGCTGGCATTGCTGGTCTGTTCGCACTGGTAGCAAAACATGTTCATGATGTCTTCCTCCGTTTATTTTTCCTGAAGCACGTCGCCTTGGATCGAGATCGTGACGTCGCGGAAGGGGATGGCCTTGCCCGAGCGCGCCAGCGCCTCGCGGGCCAGCGCCGTCGTCCCCGAGCAGCAGGGCACCTCCATGTGCACCGCGGTCAGCGAGCGCACGTCGTGCCCGCTCAGGATGGCGGTCAGCTTCTCCAGGTAGGCGTCGGCGGCGTGGTCGAGCTTGGGGCAGAAGATGACCGGCACCCTGCCGCGGACGAAGTCCCGGTGGAACGAGGCGTGGGCAAAGGGGACGCAGTCGGCGGCGATGAGCAGATCGGCGCCGGCGAACATGGCGGACTGCGGGTTGAGCAGGTGCAGCTGCACCGGCCAGGTGCGGAGCTCGGAGCGCGCCGGCGCCCGGTCGCCGGGCTTGGTCGGGACCGGCCCCGGCGAGCGCCGGTCGCGGGACTGGGCGCCGGGGCAGCCGCCGGGCGCCGCTCCCTTCTCCTGCGCCGGTTGGGGGATGGGAATCCCCTTCTCGCGCAGGGTGCTCCGCGCCTCCTCCAGGTATCCCGTCTCGCCATGGGCGGCCAGGTGTTCCAGGTGGGCGCGGATGACATTGGCGCCCTGGGGGATGATGTTCTCCAGCACTCGGCGCTCGTCGTACGGCTCCGCCTCGCGCTCCTCGACACGGATGGCGCCGAGGGGGCAGGTGCCGATGCAGGCGCCCAGCCCGTCGCAGAAGAGGTCGGAAACCAGCCGCGCCTTGCCGTCGATGAGCTGCAGCGCCCCCTCGGGGCAGTTGGGCAGGCACTGGCCGCAGCCGTTGCACAGCCGGTCGTCGATGCGAATGATCTTTCGTTTCATGGGTTCGTCCTGCCTCCTTGTCGCGGACCGGGAAGGGCGATGAGCGCCTGCAGCGTGGCCCAGAGCTTTTCGCCGGCGCGCGGCAGGTCGAAGCCCCCGCCGCTGACCCGCCACTGCAGGACCAGCAGGCGCAGGGCGCCCATGACCGTGGTGAACAGGTGCTCGGCGTTCAGGGGGCGGATCGCGCCCCGGCGCTGGCCGTCGCGGATGGTCTGCAGCAGCAGCGCGCGGTGCTCCTGGAGCACCTGGTGAATGCGGTCCGCCATCCGCCGGTCGGTCTGGAAGAGCCCTTCGGCGAACATGACCGTGGCCGTGACCCGGTCGGCGGCGAAGACGCGGCAGCGGTCGAGGAAGAAGAGCCGCAGCTTGTCCAGGGCGGGGCAGGGGCAGGCCTGGATCTCCTCCAGGCTGCGCCGCGAGCCGTCGGCGAACAGGTCGACCACCAGGTCCAGGATCTGCGACTTGCTGCGGAAGTGGCGGTAGACGGCGGCGTCGCTGAAGCCCACGCGCGCGGCGATGCCCTTGACGGTGACCGCCTCCGGCCCGCGCTCGGCGACGATGTCCAGCGCCGCCTCGACGATCTGCCGCTGCCGCCCCGTGACCGCCCGCATGCTTCCTCCATGTTAGTAAGCGTTAACTAACAAAACCATTATAGTATCAATTTAACATCCTGTCAACTCCCGCAGAGAAAGAAAGTGTTAGTGATAGTGTTAGTGTTAGCAACAGCAATGACATGATCTTGTCTTGAGCCCAGCAACGGGCATTTTGCTTTTTCCCCAACATGGCCCATGCTTCGGTCATTGGCTCGCAATGTCCCGCGCAAGGAATTATCGAAATATAATAAGTTCTTTATTTGCAGCTACTAACACTAACACTAACACGATCACTCTCTTCGTGGTTTTGTGAGAGGAGCCGCCCTTGTTGACAGCCCGCCGCCGCTGTGCTACTTCTTGCGGCCATGGAGCCGTTCGCCGCCCGTCCCCTGCCGCGCCCGGGCCGTCCGGGCTACCCCTGGCGGGCCTTTTTCGCCTACCTGGGGGCGGCCGTCCTGTTCCGCTACCTGTGCCACAGCCTGATGCTCATCCCGGTGCTGCTCAACGAGCTGCGGCCGGCGCCGACGGTCCCCGATACGCTGCTGGCGCTCGTGCCGCGCATCGACTGGCTGGCGCACATCAACTACTACCTGTGGATCGCCTGTTATTTCCCGCCCGCCCTATACCTGCTCTGGCGCGACCGCGCCCTCTTCGCCCGCTTCATCCTCATCGACGGCGCCGTCTCGCTGACGCGCGGCCTGACCATCCCGCTCACCGGCCTGGGCCCGCCGTTCGGCGCCGACGTCAACGCCATGCGCCCCTTCGATTTCTGGCCCACCTGGGCCAAGCTGGTGGACCCCTACCGCGCCCTGGTCGGGGACAGCGCCGGCGTCTACCTGACCAAGGACATGTTCTTCTCCGGGCACATCGCCACCACCTTCCTGCTGTTCCTGTTCGCCCGCCAGCTGGGGCGGCGGCCGGCCCGGGTCTTCCTGGCGCTGCAGCTGTTCTCGCTGCTGGTGGTGTTCTTCTCGCACCTGCATTACACCATCGACGTCGTCGGCGCCTACGCCATCACCTTCGCGCTGTTCACCCTGGGCGACCCCTGGCTGCGCCGCCGCCTGGCCGCCGTCGGCGGGAATTGAATAAAAAAGGCCACTGACATAGAATTTTCCCGTCCGCACAATCCGGCAAAGGAGGAGGTTCGCATGGGAGTCTATCTGGGCAAACGCGCCGATTACGTGAAGCTGTACCTGGCCCTGTGGCTGGTCGCCTTCATGGGGCTGTGGGTCAATTACTTCGCTGAGTTCAGCGAGCCGTTCCGCGTGACCACCATCTCCTATTTCCTGGCCTACCTGGCGGTGGCCGTCGGCGCCTGGTTCATCCTGGCGCCGCTGCTAAAGGGGCGGGCGATCACCTTCGAGAAGAGCAAGTGGCTGCCGTTCCTGCCGGCGCTGCTGCTGCTGCTGCACTGGCTGTTCCAGCAGCTGGAGCAGATGTTTGCCCCCGGCGGCCGCGTCGAGCTCTTCTCCTTCTCCATCCTGGTCCAGCCGCTGTTCGCGCTGTTCCTGTTCCTGGGGCTGGCGCTGTACCTGCTGGCGGCGCAGCCGCAGATCATGGACGCCGTCTTCGTCGGCCTGAAGAACGTCATCCGCCTGTTCGTCGCCGTGGCCTTCCTCGCCCTGGGGCTGATCGTGCTGGCGCAAATCGTGCAGACCGTCTCGGCCCTGCTGCGCGTCGGTGTCGCGAGCGGCGCCTGGGCCAACTACGCGCGCCTGGGGGCTCTCTCCACGGGCGGCCTCGTCGTCACGCTGCTGCTGGACGTGCTGCTGCTGCTGGTGCCGGTCTGCGGCTGGGTGCTGCTGCAGAAGCTGCTGGGCAAGGCCACGCCGAAGTGGGACCGGCTGCTCAAGCTGCCCTGGCGCTGGCTGGCCGCCCTGCCGCTGATCCTGATCGCCGTCGCCGCCCTGGTCCAGCCCGCCACCTTCCTGCAGCCCGGATTCGTCATCGCCGCCGCCTTCTCTTTCCTGTCCGTCCTGGTCAACTTCCTGGCCGCCAGCCAGAACCCGGCGGCCATGGGCATTGTCAGGCTGGGCGAGTCTTTCTTCCTCTATCCCGTCCGCTACTTCCGCAAGATCGCCCAGTTCGCCAAGAAGGACCTGGAGGTGACCGAGAACGAGAACGCCGGCATCGAATACTTCTGCCATGCCGTCAAGGGCTTCATCTGCGTCGCCATCCTGGCGTTCTGGGTGCTGCTGGCCCTCTATCCCATCCAGCGCTTCTTCGGCCTGGAGCTGATCCCGCTGCCCCTGCCCCTGCGGCCGGAGCTCTTTCCCCTCGACACCTTCCATGGGCTGCTGATCTACCCGCTGGTCTTCTTCGTCTACCCGCCCTTCTATGCCCTGCTCGCGACGCTGTTCTACGAGGTGGCGGTGGCGGTGCTGCAGATCCTGGTCCGGCTGGCCCGGTACCTCGGCAAGCTGGTCGAGAAGAACTGATGCGCTGAGGCCCCAGCCGGGGCGGCGGAGGAGTGGCCGGCCTCGCTCAGCGGGCGGCGATCGCTGTCCGCACCCAGGCCCGGCGCTTGCCCAGCGGCGGGGAGCCGTACGGCGGGTTCGCTCCCATGGCACCGCCGGCTGGCATGCCGCCCATGCCCGGTCCTCCGTCTCCGGGCCCGATGCGCGGGCGCTCCCGGTCCTTGCCGCGGGGATGCGTACGGCGCTCGACCCGCCAGTCAAAGCCGACGGCGACGGCCTGGCCGGCCCTGACGTTCAGCCCGGGCCAATCCCCGGCCGGGCGGAACGGGAGGCGCAGCTGGTAGGTGAAGTCGCCCCAGCCACTGTCCAGGCGCAGGGCTGGGCCCCCGGCCCCGTCTATGGGGAGGAATGCCTCCCGGCCTTTGGCGCGGTCGATGACCTTCAGGAATTCCCGGCTGGCGGGCGGCGCGGAACCACGCTCCGCGCCGCCGGCCGGCCCCGGCGCCGTTCCCGCCTCCGGGGGTCCGGTCTCGTTGCCGGGCATTCCCGATCCCGGCTCATGCCCCGGCTGCGGGCCGTTGCTGACGTGCTCGATGCCGAGCCGGCGGGACCGGCCGCCCTGCACGTCAAACCAGACCGTCAGGCGGGCCCGGTCCTGCCGGGTGTGGCCGCGGCGCATGTCGGGAGTGAAGAATACGTACAGGGAGTCGGCGTCGTTGCCCAGGCCGACCATCATGCCGTCCTCGAACAGGTGGCTGGTGATCGAGCGGCTGAAGTCCTCCAGCCGGCCGTCGCCCGGTGGGGAAATGGACAGCCACTGGCCGGGAATGCGGAGCGCGCCGGCGCAGCCGCTCTGGATGAGGAGGGCGGCGGAGATCGCCGCCGAACATAGCCGAGAATGCCATCGCTTCACGGTTCGCATGGTCGCTTATTCTCCTTGCGCCGGCCGGGAAATCCAGGGGGATAACAACCGGCGGCGGCGATCCTTGCAGCCCGCGCATCCGGCCGCTGGCGGGCCGGCCGGCGCGCCGGCCGGTACCTCAGCTGCCGGGAGAGCCCGAATCCGCGCCCGCCAGCAAGATGGCCAGGTTCTTCGCGGATCGGGCGTCGCGCGGGTCGGCGGCCAGGGCGGCGCGGAACTCGCGCTCGGCGCCGGCGCGGTCGTTGAGCTGGGCCAGGGCGATGCCCAGGTTGTTGTGGGCGCTGGGCAGGAAGCGGCCGGAGGCGATGACCAGGCGCAGGGGCTCGATGGCCATGTCGGGATAGCCGCTGCTGACGTAGGCGGCGCCGAGGTCGTTCAGCAGGGCGGGATCGTCGGGCCGGGCGCGCAGCCGCTGCAGGCTGGCGCGCACCAGCGGGCTGCGCGCGGCGGCCTGGCGCTGGCGGAGCAGGCCCTGCACCAGCCCCCGTCCGCGCCGAGCCGCCTCGTTCTCCGCCTCCCGGCGCAGCACCTGGTCGTAGTGCCGGCCGGCCTGCTCGAGCTCGCCCTGTTGGGCGCACAGCTCGGCCAGGCGCAGGTGGGCGCGCACGTCGTCGGGATAGCGCTCGAGGATGCGCAGGTAGCAGGCCCTGGCTTCCTGCGGCCGTCCCTCCCGCTCATGGATCAGGCCCAGGTTGCCGTTGGCCCCGGGATCGAGCGGATCGACGGCCGTTGCCCGCAGCAGCCACTCCCTGGCCGCCGCCAGGCTCCCCTCCTGCAGCAGCCGGGTGCCCAGGTTGTAGCAGGCGTCGGCGCTGAATTCCCGGCTCATGGCGCCGGCGCGCCAGTTGCAGAGCGCCAGCAGGAGCAGTGTGCCCATGGCGGCGGGCAGGGCCCGGCGCCAGCGGCGGCGGCGCAGCAGGTCCCACAGCCCCAGCCCCCCGAAGGCGGCGAACAGCGCCAGGAAGGGGAGGACGTTCAGGCGGTAGCGCGAGGTGACGAAGAAGGCCAGCAGGACGGCGGCGTGGGCGATGACGAAGGCCAGCAGCAGGCCGGCGCCGCGCACGCGGCGGCGAAAGGCCAGCGCCATGCCCAGCAGCGCCAGCGGCAGCAGCAGGCCGAAGGGGAATGCCAGCCCCCTTTTCCACACCAGCAGGGAGAGGAGCGGCGAATACTGGCGGTAGGCGTAGATGTCGACGTCGCGCATAATCTCGTTGCCGTTTGCCAGGTGGCGCAGCTTGCGCAGCAGTACCCGGCCGTAGCCGGCGGGATCGGCGGCGATGAGCCGCAGCGCCTTGCGCCGGAAGTAGTCCGACTGGCCGCCGGCCGAGGCGATGCCCTGGCGGATGGGCTCGTTGAGCAGATCGTCCCATTCGTAGCCCGGGCGGATGGCGAGCTTGCGCTCGAAGTCGGCGCCGCTGCCCAGGTAAAAATTAATGCCGCCGTTGGTGCTGATGGGGACGAACTCGCCGCCGACCCGCCAGTTGCGCCAGGCGACGGGGGCGATGACCAGCGCCAGCCCGGCGGCGAAGGCGCCGAGGAGCGCCAGGCCGCGCCGCGGCCCGGGAAACGCGGCGTGGGAACGCCAGCTCCGCCAGGCGCACAGCGGGATGACCAGGGCCATGGGCAGGACGACCGACATGGCCAGGGCCGAGAGGCCGAGCAGGGCTCCCGTGAGCAGGGCGCGGCCCTGCGATGGCTTGTCGATCGCTGCCAGCGCGCTCCGCGCCAGCAGCAGGTTGAGCAGGACGATCAGCGCCGGCGCCAGGAGCTCGTTCTCGTAGAAGAGCATCGGGCCGTACAGGGAGAAGACCAGGGCGGCGGCCAGCCCGGCGCGGCGGCCGAAGATCCTTTCGCCCAGGGTGAAGACCAGGATGGCGCTGGCGGTGCCGGCGGCCATCTGCAGCAGCCGCGCCAGCAGCAGGCTGCGCCCGAACAGGGCGTACAGCAGGCCGAGCATATAGGGATAGAGGGGCGGCTGGAAGAAGGGCGCCGGGATGGGCTCCTCGCCGGCGGCGATGCGCAGCGCCATCTCGTCGTAGGTCTGGGCGTCGATGATCGGGCGGGAAAAGAACGGGCTGCGGGCGGACTGGGCCAGGTAGACGAGGCGTGCGGCCACGGCCACCGCCGCCACGAGCAGCAGCAGCCGCCGACGCCGCCGCCTTTCGCGGCTGGTGGCCGCCCCGGCCCGGGATCGCCTTTCTTCGTTCCGTTTCATGATGGCACAAAGCCCGCCCCGGGCGGCCAGGGCGGGCGGCAGAGCAAGCGCGGGCGGGCGCCGGAGCGCCCGCCCGCGGCGGGGATCAGAACGCGAACTTGAGGCCCAGCGTCGCCTCCAGCGGCGGCAGGAAGCGGTAGCCGTTGCCGAAGATCGGGTCGAGCACCTCGACCAGGGACTTGGCGTCGGTCTGGCCGCTGATGAGGTCCTCGTCGCTGATGTACACGTCGTCGCGGTTGTAGAAGCCGTAGATGCGCTGCGCCGTCTTGGCGTCGGTCACGTTGCGGATGTTGAGAGACAGCTGCAGGCTGTTGCGGCCGAGCTTCATGCGGTACTCGGCGTAGACGTCGGCGCTGACGGTGAAGGGGGAGCGCTTGCCGGTGTCGAAGCGGTTGTAGGGGTAGTAGCCCTGCTGGCCGTTCACCTGGATCTCGGTCGAGAACGGCACGCCGGAGTAGGCGTTGACCACGCCGCCCAGGGTCAGGCCCCAGGGGAAGACGTAGGAGGCATAGGCCTTGAAGTAGTGGGGGCGATCGGTGGCCAGTGGCCCGTCGATGGGCTTCATGGTCTGGTCGTAGGCGGTCATCCACAGGTCGAAGTAGCGGTTGACGTTGGGGTCGTTGCGCGACGCCTCGTCGGAGCTGTTCAGGCCGGCGTAGTTGCCGGTCAGCCGGCTCCAGGTGTAGGAGAAGCCGCCGAGCCAGTTGTTGCTGAAGCGCTTTTCCAGGGCGACGTTCACCGCCCAGTAGTCGCGCTTGGCCTTCTGCGCCGGCGGCAGGTTGGCCGGCAGGATGCCGGCGTCCTTGGCGGTCTGGTATTGCTTTTCCACGTAGGCGCTGCCGGGGTTGGCGATGAAGTAGGTCTCGCCCTCGGGCATCTGGATGCCGATGTCGTCGATGGCCTGCAGCAGTTTCTTGTTGACCAGGCGGGCCGAGAAGGAGAGGTTGTCGGTGATCTTCTTCTCCGCGCCTAGCGAGATCTCGCGCTGGGACATGGGCTTGATGTCGGGATCGGTCTCTTTAATGGAGGGGATGCGCCAGTTCAGGCTGCCCAGGTAGGTTCCGGGGAAATTGCCGTTGACGCCGATCTGCTCCCAGTCGTAGGTGTCCAGCTCGTAGTATTGGCTGATCCAGCGGTCGCCGCCAAAGGAGCCCTCGGGCAGGGCGAGCTTCATGCAGTCCTGGAAGATGCCGAACGAGCCGAACAGCTTCAGGCTGGAGTTGCCGAAGACGTCGTAGATGAAGCCCAGGCGCGGGGCCAGCTTGTCGCCCCAGCCGAAGTCGAGGACCGTGACATCCTTGTATTCCGGCAGGTCGCTGAACGCGGGCACCTGCTCGTTCTCGGCACGCAGGCCGACGTTGAGGGTCAGGCGGTTGGCGATGGTCCAGGAGTCCTGGATGTAGAGCGCGTAGCGGTTGGACTTGGCCTTGTTGACCAGGGTGCCGAAGGGCGAGCGGTTCTCGTAGTATCCGTAGCGGCCCATGTAGCCGGCGTTGACCGGGCTGCCGTCGATCTGGTAGGGGAAGGGACGGCCGACGCGCAGGAGAATGACCGGGTTGGGGGCAAGGCCGTCGTAGTCGTCCATGATCTGGATGTACTGGAAGCCCGCCTTCCAGGAGTGTTCGCCGGCCAGGTTCATGAAGTAGTTGAGGTCGACGTTGGCGCTGGTGCGCGTGTAGTGGGCCTTGTTCTGCTTGTAGAAGAGGCCCCAGGTGAAGTTCTGCCAGCCGTCGTCGTGGATCTTGTCCGCCGGCCAGCCGAGCGCGGCCTCGCCGCCCTCGTTGTAGACCCAGTGGCGGAAGTAGGTCCCCGGCGGGTCGAGCTTCTGCACGTTGTCCTGGTCGTAGAAGCCGACGCGGGCCGACACCTGCAGGTTGTTGCCCAGGGTGTAGTCGACGTTGCCGGCGACCGACCAGGTCGGGGCGTTCTCGCCCACGTCGCCGTAATTGAACGTCGAGCTGCCCAGCTGCGCCCAGTCGACGTCGTCGGTGGCCGGGTCGTCGCCGGGGAGTCCGCCGCGGGAGCGGTTGCTGTTGGAGATGAAGGACGCCGACATGCGCAGGTTCTTGGCGGGCTCGGCCGTCAGCTTGAAGGTGCCGTTCGTCCAGGTGTCCTTGCGCTCGAAGCGGTCGCGCGCGGCGCCGGGCTCGTCGTTCCAGTTGATGTCGCGCGCGAACTTGCGGTAGACCGGCAGGATGGAGCCGAAGAACCACACCTTGTCCTTGATGATGTAGCCGCCCAGCGAGAAGCCGCCCTCGATGCGGTTGAACGTGTTCTTGTTGTACTTCTCGTAATCGTAGTATTCCCACTGCGTGGGATCGTCGGGGAGCAGGCGCGGGATGTCGCGGGTGTTGCCGCGCAGGGCGCTGCCCTGGTAGTAGCCCACCACCTCGCCGTGGAACTCGTTGCCGCCCGAGCGGGTGACGACGTTGACCACGCCGCCCATCGAGCCGCCGAACTCGGCCTGGTAGCCCGAGGCCTTGACCTGCACCTCGTCGATGAAGTCGAAAGCGGCCTGCATGCGCTGCTGGGCGCCGCGGATCTCGCCCGTCTCCATGCCGTCGACGAAGAAGACGTTCTCGGCGCCGCTGGCGCCGTCGACCGACAGGCCGTTGGTCATGGGCTCGTTGTAGACGCCGGGGATGGCGGTGACCAGGCTGCTGAAGTCGCGGCCCTTGGGCAGGGTCTGGAAGTGATCCTTGGTCAGGGTCATGCCCTTGGCCGTGCTCTTGACGTCGATCAGCGGCACCTGGCCGGAGATGGTGACCACCTCGTTCAGGTTGCCCAGCTTCATCTCGACCTTGAGCGCGGCCGTCTGCTCGGCGACCAGCGGGATGTTGTCGCGCACGACGGTCTGGAAGCCGTCGAGGCTGAACACCAGCTTATAGACGCCGGGCGTGAGGTTGAACAGCTTGAAGGAGCCGTTCTCGTCGGTAACCGCCGTCGCCTTGCCCACCAGCTTGGGGCTGGTGGCCTCGACGTTGACGCCGGGGACGAGCGAGCCGTCCTCCAGCTGCACGGTGCCGAAGATCTTGGCCGTGGTCTGCTGGGCGGTCAGCAGCCCTGCGCACAGGAGCAGGACGGCGGCCGCCAGCGCGAACCGTTTGTGGATACTCATGGTTGTCCTCCTTGGTTTTGACAAACCGCTTCACAGGCTGCAACCTTCGTGCCAATCCCTTGGCGGCCGGGCATCCGGCCAGGCGGCTTCCTGACCGGAACGCGAAGATATCCTACTGCAGATGATTTTTCGGCGATATGCCCGCCCGCCATGGGGCGGAAGGGAAGGAGCCCGGCGGCCGGGGAACGGCCGCGAAAACCCCGAAAACGGAATTTTCCTCCGGAATTCGCTGGAAAGCACAAGAATTTGAACGCCGGCAGGCGGAAAAAGCCGGCAGCGGGGCTGCGCGGACCTGCCGGCGGCAGGTCAGGATTTTCGCATCCCACAGAATGGGAATGGCGGATGCCCCGGCGGCCATTCAATCCCCGACCGTGGGGTTCTGACTCCCCGCGGGTCGGGGTGGCAGCATCGCCGTCGGGGATGCCCCGGCGGCCATTCAATCCCCGACCGTGGGGTTCTGACTCCCCGCGGGTCGGGGTGGCAGTTTCGCCGCTGGCGGAAGCCCCGGAGGCTATTGATACTCCGATCGCGAGGCAGGCAAAGCCTCGCGGATCGGAGAGCAAGTTTCGCCTCAGGGGGGAGATTGCAGCGGATCCATTCGGCTTCAGGACTCCAGGGAGGACAGGGGGAAAGGCAGAGGGAATGCGGAGTGAGAAAGAAGTCTTGAAATAGCTTTTCCCACTCTCTCTTCCCTCCTTCTTCCCTCACTCTTCCCTTAATCTCTTCCCTGAGATCTTCATCCCCCTCATTCCTCTCGCCGTGTGCCGGGCAGCGGTTGCCAATTCTGCCCCTTGTTTTCTTGTCATCGCCGGAGCGCGGTGATATAATCGATCAATATGATCCGTCTAACCAAGGTCAGGAAGCCATGAAGAATATCGCCGTCATCCTTGCCCTTGCCCTCGCCGTCCTCCAATTCCTGCCGGCCGCCGCGGAGAAAGAGCTTCTCCAGAAACTGCCGCCGCAGTACCGCAAGTGGCTGACCGAGGACGTGGTGTACATCATCAGCCCGGTGGAGCGCGGCGTCTTCCTGCAGCTGCAGTCGGACCTGGAGCGCGAGCAGTTCATCAAGGGCTTCTGGAAGCAGCGCGACCCCAATCCCAGCACGCCGCAGAACGAGTTCCAGATCGAGCATCGCCGGCGCATCGAGTACGCCAACACCTGGTTCGGCAAGGAGTCGCCCGGTCCCGGCTGGATGTCCGACCAGGGGCGGATCTACATCCTGCTGGGCGAGCCCAAGTCGATCGAGAAGTACGAGAACAAGACCGAACTGCGTCCCACCATCGTCTGGTACTACCAGGGGCTGATGGACTACGGCCTGCCCAACGCCTTCAGCGTCGTCTTCTTCAAGCAGGATTACACCGGCGACTACCGGCTCTACTCGCCGGTGCGCTTCGGGCCGCAGGCGCTGATGTACAACTACACCGGCGACATGACCGACTACCAGCAGGCCTACACGCAACTGCAGGGGATCGAGCCGGTCATCGCCGACCTCTCGCTCAGCCTGATCCCCGGCGAGAACCCGGGCATGGCGCCGTCGCTGGCCTCCGAGGCGCTGCTCTCCACCAAGATCCCGGTGGCGCCGGTCAAGAAGGTCAAGACCGCCTACGCCGAGAAGATGCTGCGCTACAAGGACATGATCGAGATGGACTACACGGCCAACTACATCGAGAACGCCAAGATGACGGCGGTGCTGCTCGACCCGCGCTCGGGGATCCATTTCGTCCATTACCTGATCGAGCCCAAGCGCCTTTCGCTGGAAGCCTACGAGGGCCGTTATTACACCACGCTGGAGGTATTCGGCAGCGTCGCCGACATGGAGGGCCGCCCCGTCTTCCAGTTCAACAAGTCGGTGCCCATCGAGCTCAGCCAGGAGCAGATGCAGCGCATCCAGGACAAGCTCTTCAGCTTCCAGGACATGTTCCCGCTGGTACCCGGGCGCTACCGCCTGACGGTGCTGCTGAAGAACACCGTCTCGCGCGAGTTCACCTCCATCGAGGAGACCCTCGTCGTGAGCGAGAAGCCGGCGCCGGGGATCGCGGCGCTGTTCCTGGCCAACAAGCTGGTGGAGAACTCCAGCTACCGCGGCCAGAGCAAGCCTTTCCTGCTCGACGACCGCCAGCTGGTGCCCTCGCCGCGCAACGACTTCACCCAGAACGACCCCCTGTACCTGTTCTGCCAGCTGGCCGGCAGCGGAGACGAGCTGCATCGGGGCGGCTCGCTGCGCGTCGAGATCCTCAAGGAGGGCGCCGTCGTCCGGACGCAGGAGAAGCGCCTCGGCGAGTATCCCCAGTTCCCCGACGTGCTGGAGCGCTTCCCGCTGTCGGGCCTGGCGCCGGCGAACTACGTCGCCCGCGTCACCCTGCTCGCGGAGAAAGGCCAGGCGCTGGCCGCCGACGAGGCGTCCTTCTATATCTCGCCGGTGGCCGTCCTGCCCCGGCCCTGGGTGCTTTCGCTGCCGCAGTCGTCGAGCACGGCCCCGCAGTACTGGAACGACCTGGGCAGCCAGTACCTGCAGCTCGGGCGCAAGGCCGAGGCCCGCGAGCGGCTGGAACGCGCCTACCACCTGGCGCCGCAGACGCCGCGCTTCGTGCTGGACTTCTGCCGCATCCTCATGGAGCAGCGCGACTTCCGCCAGGCCAAGGACGTGGCCCTGCGCGCCTTCCAGGGCCAGGGCCGGGACGAGTTCCTGCTGCCGCTGGCCCAGGCCGGCCAGGCCCTGGGCGAGTACCGGGAGGCCGCCGAGCATTACGGCCGCTACATCGCCCACGCCGGGCCCAGCGTGCGCACGCTGAACGCGCTGGGCGAGTGCCAGCTCGCCGCCGGCGACCGCCGGGCGGCGCTGGAGTCCTGGGAAAAATCGCTGCAGTTGGACGACAAGCAGGCGCAGCTGAAGGAAAAGGTTGCTGCCCTGAAGCGAGGCACGCCATGAAACCCATCCGCGGACTGGTCCTGGCCGCGGCGCTGGCCGCCGCAGCCGGCTGCGCCTCCGGCCGCAGGGCCGTGCGCACCCTGCCGCCGGCCGACCGCGAGTTCCTCTCCGAGGTGCGCTACCTCATCAGCAAGCAGGAGCGGAAGGTCTTCTACAGCCTGGGCCCCGAGGAGCGGGCGCGCTTCATCGACGAGTTCTGGAAGAAACGCGACCCCTCGCCCAGCACCGAGGAGAACGAGTTCCGCGACGAGTACTACCGCCGCATCGAGTACGCCAACCGCGTCTTCCGCGAGGGGACGTCGGGCTGGACCACCGACCGCGGCCGCGCCTACATCCTGCTGGGCGAGCCCGAAAGGCGCCTCACCTATCCCATGGGCTACACCTTCTACGAGCGGCCGATGGAGATCTGGTACTACCGCTACTTCACGCTGCTCTTCATCGACTATACCTTCACCGGCGTCTACAAGCTGGACACGCAGAGCGCCCAGAACCTCGGCGTCATCACCAGCGCGCAGATGGGGCTGAAGCCCCAGGTCAGCGCTCCCCAGCAGGTCGTATTCGACTTCGCGCTGCGGGTCGAGGCGGACGCCCCCGGCGAGGGAACGCTGCTGATTGACGTTCCCTACGAGCGGCTGAACATGACCCAGGAGCAGGGGAGCCCGCTCATCGCCACCACGCTGAAGATCGACGCCCGGGTCCTCGACGAGAACGGCCAGGAGGTCGTGCGCCGCCAGCAGGACCACCCGGTCTCGCTGCAGGCCGGCAACCTCGACGCCCTGGGCAAGGCGCTGGGCATCCGCCTGGAGCTGAAGCTGCCGCCGGGCCGCTACTCCGCCCAGGTCACCCTGGAGAACGCCGCTGACGCCAGCCAGGTCAGCAAGACGATAAAATTCAAGCTGTAGGCAGCGAATGAAGGAGGGATTGCATGAATAGTCATTCTTGGATCAAGCGCGCCGCCGTCGCCGCGGCGCTGTCGTTCCTGGCCGCCGGGCTGTGCGCCCAGGCCGGGCAGGGCCGCGGCCGCCTGACCGGCACGGTCATGGACGAGACGGGCAAGCCCATCGTCAAGGCCTCGATTTCCCTGGAGTTCGAGAACAGCGGCAAAAAGTTCGAGGCCACGAGCAACGACAAGGGCGAATGGGTCTTCATGGGACTGGGCACCGGCCGCGCCAACCTGATCTTCGTCGCCGACGGCTTCCTGCCCGTCACCCAGCAGATCACCATCTCGCAGCTGCAGCGCAACCCGCCGGTGAACCAGGTGCTGAAGGTGGACACGGAGAAGAAGGCGCGCCTGAAGGACGAGGCGGCCATGGGCCAGCTCGAGCAGGGCAACAGCCTGTTCAACGAGCGCAAGTACCAGGAGGCGCTGGCCGTCTTCAACCAGTTCGCCGCCGACAACCCGGCCATCTACCACATCTACATGAACATCGGCGACTGCTACCGCGAGATGCAGGACTTCCCCACGGCCATCCGCCAGTACCAGCAGGCGATCGACAAGGCCAAGGCCAACGCCGACGCCGTGATCCAGGCCAAGGGGCTGGCCTCCATCGGCGAGGTCCACCTGCGCCAGAACGACTTCAAGACCGCCCAGGATTTCTTCAAGCAGTCGCTCGACCTGAACCCCAAGGACGAGGTGCTGGCCTACAACGTGGCCGAGATCTATTTCAACAACCAGAAGGTGGACGACGCCATCCAGTACTACACTCTGGCGACGCAGATCAAGCCCCAGTGGGGGACGCCCCACCAGAAGCTGGGCTATGCCTACCTGAACAAGGCCGACTACGCGAACGCGATCGCCAGCTTCAAGAAGTTCCTGGAAGTGGAGCCCAATTCCGACCAGGCGCCGGTGGTGCAGGCGGTCATCGACACGCTGACCAAGAACAAGTAGCCCCCTAGCGGGGTGGCCGCGCTTTCCACGCGCGCAGGGCGCGGAGGGCGGCCCGGCGCCGCTCCTCGTCCAACTGCCCCGCCGGCGCGGCGAGCGCTTTTTCCATGCCGGCGATCGCCTGCGCCGTCTTGCCCCTGCGCGCCAGGAGCAGCGAGAAGTCGAACCAGCGCGGCGCCGTGGGCTCGATGGCGACCAGGCGGGCGAGCAGCGCCTCGGCGCGCGCGTCATCGCCGCTGTCGACGAAGAGCATGGCGGCGGTGAAGAGCAGGTCGGGGTCGCCCCGGCCCTCGGCGGCATCCAGCAGCGGCTCCAGGGCTTCCAGGGCGCCGCGGCGGTCGTCCAGCTTCAGCCGCGCCCGCAGGACCTTCTTGGCCAGCGAATAATTGTTGCGCTCCTCGGCCTGCGCCCGCAGGTAGAAATCCAGGGCCCGCGGCCAGTCGCCGCGCTCCTCGGCTGCGCGGCCGAGGAGCTCCAGCACGCGCGGCTGCCGGGGATCGGCGGCCAGTATCGCCGCCGCCACTTTTTCGGCGGCGTCGCCCTCGCCCCGCGCCAGGTAGAGTTCCGCCAGGTTGCCCTGGAAGACGGCGCTCTGGGACGGGTCGGCGGCGAAGACGGCGATGGCGCGGCGCAGGTTGGCCTCCACCTTGTCCCAGCGCCGCTGGCGCTGGTAGACGTGGTGCAGCAGCAGGTAGGCGAAGGGGAATTTCAGCCCCGCCGTCTCCTCGGCCAGGCGCAGCGCCTCGGTTTCCACGCGCGCCGTCTCGCCGCGGTCGAGGGCGGCGACCAGCTCGGCGCAGCGCTCCTGGAAGACGATCCCCTCCTTGGGGTCAAGGCCGCCCCGGCCCGCGGCGGCGAAGCCGGAGACATAGCCGAGCGCCTCGAGCTTGCGCCGCTCGCCGGCGTCCAGGGAGCGTTTGGCTGCGGCGCCGCTGCCGCGCTGCGCGGCGACGAACGCCGCCAGCTCGTCATCGAGCCGGCGCGCCTCGGCGCGGTGCTTCCGGAACAGGTTTTCGCGCTCGCCCGGGTCGGAGTCCAGGTCGTACAGCTCGGCCCGGGGCAGGGAGATGTACTTGTGCCGGCCGCTGATGAGGGCGGTCAGAGGAGCCCAGTTGTTCAGCTCCCGGCCGTACAGACTCTCGACCAGGACGGGGCGCTGTCCCTTCTCTTCCCGTCCCGCCAACATCCCGGCCAGGCTCGTTCCCTGGCAGGAGCCGGGGACCGGCACGCCCAGCAGCTCCAGGACCGTCGGCAGCACGTCGACCAGCCGCGCCCGCTGGGGGACGCGCGCCGCCCGCCGAGGCAGGCCGGCGCCGCTGAACAGCAGCGGCACGCGCACGCTCTCCTCGTAGCAGAATATGCCGTGGCCGCGCTCGCCGTGCTCGCCGAACGCCTCGCCGTGGTCGCCGGCCACCACCACCAGGGTCCTCTCCAGCAGCCCGCGCCCGCGCAGGTCGGCGAGCATTTGGCCCACGGCATGGTCGGCGCAGGCCACCTCGCCGCGGTAGGGGTCGTCGCCGGCCGCCTTGAGGAACTCCGGCGGCGGCGCGTAGGGCTTGTGCGGGTCGTACAGGTGGACCCACAAGAAGAACGGCCGCCGGCGCGGCCGCTGCAGCCAGTCGCGGAACTTGGCGTAGACGCGGTCGGCCGGTATCTCGGCGTCGGCGTCGCCCGGCTTTTCGGCGGCGCCGAGCCGGTCCTCGTACCAGGCGAACCCCTGGTCCAGGCCGTACTTGCCCTTCAGCACGTAGGCGGCGATCAGCGCCGCCGTGTCGTAGCCGGCAGCGGAAAGCGCCTCGGCCAGCGTGGTCTCCCTGGCGGGCAGGGCATAACGGCCGTTGTTGCGCACGCCGTGGGCGATCGGCCAGCGGCCGGTGAACAGCGAGCAGTGGGCCGGCAGGGTCAGCGGCGCCGGCGCGTAGCAGCTCTCGAACAGGACGCCGGCGCGGGCCAGGGAGTCGAGCGCCGGCGTGTCGGCGCGCGCGTCGCCGTAGCAGCCCAGGCGGTCGGAGCGCGTGGTGTCGAGGGTGATCACGAGCAGGTTGGCGCCGGCGGCGGGAGCGGGACGGGAGCGCCGGCAGCTCGGTGCGAGCAGGGCCGTTGCCAGCAGCGGCAGCAGGAGGAAGCGGGTCGTGCGTTTCATGCCACCGGCATTCTATCACATGCAGTGGGGAGGGAACATCGGCTGGCAGCGCGGGGAAAATGCGGTCAGGAGCTAGAACATGAACCGGACGCCCAGGCGCACGGCGATGGGCGCCTGGTACTGCATGGGCAGGTTGAAGCGGGCGTCGCGCACCCAGGTGCCCTGGCGCTGTGGATAAGGCCCTTCCCACTGGCGGAAGTCGTAGCCGTTCTGGATCACGGTTGCGGTGTCGTTGACCAGATAGTCCCACCAGACGTCGGGGGAGGTGACATTGATGCGCGTCCAGTACCAGGTGGCGGTGTCGTTGTCGGTGGCATTGTCGACGTTGACGCTGAACTGCAGGGTGTTCCGGCCCAGCTTCAGGTCGTAGGCGGCGTAGAGGTTCAGGAACCAGAGGGCGGGAGTGCGGCCGAGATCGCCGCGGCCCAGGGGATAAAAGCCGTCGGCGTTGTTCACGTACCATTCGGTCGACTTCGGGGTCCCCTGCAGCCAATTGAATACGCCGCCCACGGTCAGGCCGAAGGGGAAGGCATAGGAGCCGTAGGCCTTGGCGACGATCGGGCGGTCGGTGGGCAGCAGGCCGTTGCTCAGGGTTTTGCGGCCGTCCTGCGTGTAAGACATCCACCATTCGTCGAAGTAGCGGGAGACATATCCGCTCTGGATGCCCGTGCCGTTGCCGGCGATCGCCTCGTCGGCGCTGACGATGCCGGTGTAGTTGCCGTACAGGCGGCTGAGGGTCAGGTGGACGCCGCCCATCCAGTTCCGGCTCATGCGCTTCTCGAGGGAGAAGGTAAGGGCCTTGTAGTCCCTCTCGGCCCTGGGGATCGGCCAGGTATCGGCCGGCAGCTTGCCTCCCTCCGTGTAGGGGCGGGAATACCCGAAGCCCGGATTAGCCAAAAAGTAATAATATTCCCAGATATTCGGTTGATAATAGCCCACATCGTCGATGGCGCGGATCAGGTCGCGCCAGGTGGCGCGGAGCGATAGGGAAAGATCGCGGCTGATCTTCTTCTCCATGCCGGCGCAAAGCTCGCGCTGCGCCATGGGCTTCAGCTCGGGGTCCAGCACATCCCAATATTGAAAGCGGCGGTCCCATGGGTAGCGCGGGTTCAGGAACGAGTAGTCGCGCTTGCCGTCCTTCAGCCGGCCGATCTCGAACAGGCGATGGGCCTGGGCGGCGGGGAGCCAGAATGAGTCCTGGACCCAGCGCGTGCCTCCGAACGCGCGCATGGCCAGGTCAAGGTCGACGTCCCCGAAGAAGATCCCGTACGCCGCATAGAGCTTCAGGCCATCGTCGCCTCCGGGGTTCCAGGCGACGCCCAGGCGCGGCGCCACCTTGTCGAGGAGGGAGAAATCGAGGCAATCCTTCCTCATGATGGCAGCCCACTCGGGATCGTCGTTGAAGCCGGGGACCGACTCGGACTCGAGGCGCACGCCGGCGCTGAGGGTGAGGCGGCCGGCGATGGTCCAGGAATCCTGCAGGTAGAGGGCTAGGCGCCGGCCGGCCCCCCGGGCATAGTCGCCATACTGCCCGCCGGCGCTGTGGTTGACGGAATCGGGCAGGGAGCCGGGGCCGCCGTTCACCAGGACGGCGACCGAGCCGGAAGGACTGCTGAAATCGGTGAAGATGACCTCGGGGGCGCTCCACAGGGTGTTGCGGTCCAGGGACGCCCGGGTGTATTCCACCCCCGCCTTCCAGGCGTGCTCGCCGGCCAGGTCCAGGAACCAGGCGAGGTCGGCGCCCAGGCTGAGGCGCGTCTCCAGGTCCTGGTAATGGCCGCTGGTCATCGACTGCGGGGAGCGGCTCATCCAGCCGGCCGGCCGGCGCAGTTCCGCGGGGAAGCCCGCGATGTCCTCGTTCCCCGCCTGGAAATAGTAGAGCGGCTCCTGGGACTCTCCGGCCGGCGAAGAAAGGCCGTTGCGCGTGCCGGCGGCGATGAAGCCGGCGCGGGCGCCGATCAGGAGGCGGCGGTGCGGGCTCCAGTCGGCGCTGCCGCTGAGCGCCCACTGGAAGCGGGAGTAGCCCAGTGCCGAGTAGTCGATGGTGTCGGCGGATCTGCCGTCGCGGTCGGGCAGCTCGCCGGAAGCGGAGCCGGGGCTGCCGAGAAAGCTCAGCGACAGGTTCAGTCCTGGCCGCGGCCGGGCGGAGAGCTTGAGCATCAGCCGAAGCTCGCCGTCGCTGCGGCTGTAGTCGTAGAGGTTCAGGCGGGGCGGAGCGGCGAACGGCTCGGAGGCGAGGTGGCGGGCGTCATAGGGGTGGAGGAAAATGACCGGGAGGGTGGAGCGGGTCCATGAGGGCAGCAGGGCGGCATGGAACCACAGCCTGTCGCGGAATAGCGGCCCACCGATCCCGGCTCCCGCCTCCAGGCGAATGTCGCGGCCGGACTGGCCCCGCTGCGAATAATTGTAGGTCAGCGCCCGGGGAGCGGCGCTGGCCGGATCGAGGATGGTCGTGTCGCGCTCCCGGCCGCGCAGCGCGCTTCCCGAGAAATAGCCGACCGCGTCCCCGTGGAAGGCGCCCCCGCCCGAGCGGGTGACGACGTGGATCACCCCGCCCAGGGCCCCGGGATGCGCGCTGGCGAATCCCCCGGCCTGCAGCCGGACTTCGTCGACGAAGTCGAGGACCGCGCGCTGCAGATAGCGGCCGGCGAACAGGGAATTGCCCGGCTGGCCGTCGATGAAAAACCTGTTTTCGCTGCCGCTGGCGCCCTCGAGCGAAAGACCGCCTAATAGAGGCTCAATCTGCACGCCGGGAACGAGGGCATGCAGGCTTTCGGGATCCCGCCCCTTCGGCAGGACGTCCCATTCCGCCTTCGTCAGCGTCGTGGCTGTCGCGGCTGACCTGGCATCGCTCTGGGTCGCACCATCAGGTGAAATGGCGGCAGCAGCTCCGGCACTGAGGACAAGGCGCGGCAGGCTGACGGTCTGCCCGGCATGCAGTCTGATCCCTTCGCGGACCAGAAGGGGGGAACCCGGCAGGGACACGGTCAGCCGGTAGCTCCCGGGGATCAGCTGTTGCAGCCGGAAGCGGCCCTGCCCGTCGGTCACGGTCGTGCCGCCGCCGGGAAGCTTCAGGCTGGCGGCCTCCACCCGGGCACCTGCCTGGGGCGAGCCGTCCGCACGCAAAACGACGCCGATGACGGCGCCGGTCGTCTCCTGGCCGGCCAGGGAGCCTGCCAGCAGGGACCAGGCGAGCCCAATCCAGAAACAGCAGCGGTTCCTTTTCATTTCCCCTCACTCCTTGGGCGAAGCCAGAGCGCTTCGGGACCGCGCTCAAGCGGCCAGGATAACATGAAATGGGGGGCAAAAAAAACCCGCCCCGGGCGAACCCGGGGCGGGCGGGAAAATCAGGCGCGCCGCAGCGCGCCTGGAGATGCAGTTGGAGACTTAGAACATGAACTTGACGCCCAGGCGGGCCGAGATGGGGGCCTGGAAGCCGAGAGCCTGGTTGAAGCGGGCGTCACGCAGCCAGGTGCCGATGGCCTGCGGATAGGGGCCTTCCCACTGGCGGAAGTCGTAGCCGTTGGTGATGGTCTCGACGTTGTTGCCCGTGAAGTCGTCCCACCAGATGTAGGGAGAGGTGACGTTGATGCGCGTCCAGTACCACACCGCCGTGTCGTTGTTGGTGACGTTGTCGACGTTGACGCTGAACTGCAGGGTGTTCTTGCCCAGCTTCAGGTTGTACTCGGCGTAGAGGTTCAGGAACCAGACGTTGGGGGTGCGGCCCAGGTCGCCGCGGCCCAGCGGGTAGTAGCCGTCGGCGCGGTCCACGTACCACTCGGTGGTGCGCGGCGTGCCCTTCATCCAGTTGAAGACGCCGCCCACGGTCAGGCCGAAGGGGAAGGCGTAGGAGCCGTAAGCCTTGGCGACGATCGGGCGGTCGGTGGCCAGCAGGCCGTTGTTCTGGGTCTTCTGGCCGTCCTGCGTGTAGGACATCCACCAGACGTCGAAGTAGCGGGTCACGTTGCCGTCGGGGCGGCCGAAGCCGGTGCCCATGGTGTTGACCTCGTCGGCGCTGACGATGCCGGTGTAGTTGCCGTACAGGCGGCTGATGGTCAGGTTGATGCCGCCCATCCAGTTGTTGCTCATGCGCTTCTCGAGGGAGAGGTTGAGGGCCTTGTAGTCGCGCTGCGCCTTGGGGGTGGGCCAGAAGTCGTCGGAGAACTTCCCGCCCTGGGAGATCGGGGCGGCCCAGCCGAAGCCGGGGTTGGCGATGTAGTAGACCTCGTCGAAGCCGCCGGCGTCATTGGGAACCTGCACGCCGACGTCGTCGATGGTGCGGATGAGCTTCCTCCAGGTGCCGCGCACCGAGAGGGAGAGGTTGTCGTTGATCTTGCGCTCGACGCCGAGGGTCATCTCGCTCTGGGCCATGGGCTTCAGGTTGGGATCGACGTAGCCCCAGGACTGGTAGCGATAGTCAACGGCGTGGCGGTAGCGCAGCATGGAGTAGTCGCGGCTGCCGTCGGGCAGCAGCTTGCCGACGTTCATCCACTGGTTGATGACGGGGGCGTCGAGGTAGTAGAAGTCGCTGATCCAGCGCATGCCGCCGAACGAGCCCAGCGCCATGTCGAGCTCCATGACGTCGTTGTAGACGCCGTAGGAGCCGTAGACCTTGAGGCTGGAGTCGCCCATCACGTCGTAGACGAAGCCGAAGCGCGGGGAGATCTTGTCGCCCAGCGTGAACTTCATGACGTCCTGGCCGACGTACTGCGCGAATTCCTCCAGGTCGTCGTTGAAGCTGGGGACGTTCTCGGACTCGAAGCGGACGCCGGCGTTGAGGGTCAGCTTGTTGCCGATGGTCCAGGAGTCCTGCAGGTAGAGGGCCAGGCGGTTGGAGTCGGCCTGACCCAGTTCGCCGTACTGCTTGCCGAACTCGGCGTGGTCGCGGGAGTGCGGGCCGCCGCGGATCTCGAAGTAGCCGTAGGTGGCGTACCAGCTGGTGCGGATCAGCGGGCCGTTCCACAGGGTGTTCTTGTTGACCTTGGCCTTGGTGTAGGCGATGCCGGCCTTCCAGGCGTGTTCGCCGGCGAGGTTGAGGAAGTAGGTCAGGTCGGCGCCGAGGGAGAGGTTGCTCTCCTCGTCGATCTCATGGGGATAGGTCATGGCCGCGGCGGGCAGGTTCTGCCAGCCGGTGGCGCGGCGGTTCTGGGGCAGCAGGCCCTCGGTGGTGAAGTTGCTGTTGAGGAAGGTGAACAGCGGGTCCTTGTTCACGTTGGCTACCGAGGCGTCCATCTTGTTCTTGGTGCCCAGGAAGAAGTAGCCGGCGCGGGCGCTGAGCATGAAGTTGTTGCCCAGGGTGAGGTCGACGTTGCCGCTGACGCTGTAGTTGGGCGTGTCATAGCCGAGCTTGGTCCAGTCGTACGAATCCGAGGAGGAGCCGTTGCGGGAGGGCAGGCCGTCCTTCCAGGAGTTCGCGTTGTTGACGAAGCTGGCCGACATGCGGACGTTCTTCGCCGGCTGGCTGGAGAGCTTCAGCTGGAAGTTGTAGTCGTTGTTGGTCTGCTTGTAGTCGTAGCGATTGAACACGCCGTTGGCGATGTCGGAGGCGACGTGATTCGGATCGCTGACCACGGTGAAGACGACCGGGCGGGTCGTGCTGCGGAAGACGGGCAGCGCGTTGGCGTAGAACCACAGCTTGTCCTTGACGATGTAGCCGCCGAGGCCAAAGCCGGCTTCCAGGCGCCAGTCCTTCTCCTTCTGGTCGCGGTCGGTGGTGTAGTTGAAGCGCTGCAGCTCGGGGGCGCTGCTGTAGGGATTGAGCTGCACGGTGTCGCGCTCGGTGCCGCGCAGGGCGCTGCCCGAGTAGTAGGCCACGACGTCGCCGTGGAACTCGTTACCGCCCGAGCGCGTCACGACGTTGATGACGCCGCCGAGCGAGCCGCCGAACTCGGCCTGGTAGCCCGAGGCCTTGACCTGGACTTCGTCGACGAAGTCGAAGGCCGCCTGCTGGGCGCCGCCGCCGCCGAACACGGTGTTGACGTTCTGGCCGTCGACGTAGAACATGTTCTCGCCGCCGGAGGAGCCGTCGATCGAGATGCCGTTCAGGAAGTTCTCGTTGACGACGCCGGGGATGATCGCCACCAGGCCGTCAAAGTTGCGGCCCTTGGGCAGCACGTCGAACACTTCCTTGGTCAGGGTCATGCCCTTGGCGGTGCTCTTGACGTCGATCAGGGCCACCTGACCGGTGATGGTCACGGCTTCCTCGATGTTGCCGAGCTTCATCTGGATCTTCAGGTTCAGGGTCTGCTCCGCCACCAGCGGGATGTTCTCGCGGATGACGGTCTGGAAGCCCTGAAGGGTGAAGACCAGCTTGTACACGCCAGGGGTCAGGTTGACCAGCCTGAAGGCGCCGTTCTCGTCGGTGACCGCCGTTTCCTTGCCGACCAGTTTGGGGCTGGTGGCCTCAACGGTGACACCGGGGACGAGCGAGCCGTCCTCGAGCTGAACAACGCCGAAGATCTTGGCGTTGGTTTGCTGGGCGGTCAGCAGCCCTGCACAAAAGAGCAGGCCGACAGCCAGCACGACGAACCGTTTGGCACAATTCATCTGCATGTCCTCCTTGCTTAGATTTTCTGCCAAAACAGTCTATATAAAGCATAAATTGTGCCAAAAACGTCCCAAAGGCCATTGGGAGAGGGCAGGGAAAAGGGGACCTTGGAACCCAGGTCTATCCTGGGTTTTGCCGGAAGGGGCTTGGCAAAGGCGGCGCCGCGAACCGCTGCGCATGAGTTCCCGGAGGATGAGGATTCAAAATATTGAATTTCAATTCAAATTTCGGAATTTTGCCGCCGGATCGAGTGGGAGTGGTGCGAAAAAAATGCCGGCCGCTGAGGGAGCCGGCCGGCAGGGGGGAGGGGCGCTCAGGGAACGATCTTGAACTTGAACTCCTGCAGGCCCTTGGCCTTGGAGACGTTGTCCAGCAGCTCGATCTCCAGCACGTAGTCGCCGGGCTCGAGCAGCTTCTGCTTGCGCTCCGTTTCCTTGCCCTTGGTGTCCTTGGTCACCTCGGTGAAGGTGAAGTCGATGGGCTGGCTGATGATGGAGCTGTTGACGGCCTGCGGGGCCAGCTTGTTGACCTCCTTGCCGTCCTTCTTGAACGTGTAGGTGATCTGGGCATTGATGGCGCCGCTGGCCGGATCGCTCGTCGCGCCGATGATGAAATAGAACAGGTCGAGGCTGTCGCCGGCCTTGAATTCGTTGTTCATCTTGGGGGCGAGCATCAGGGTGTTGTAGACGAAGGAGTTCTGGTGCACGGTCAGGCGCGTGTCGGCGGCGGGCAGCATCTGCAGGTTGAGGACCGAGATCACCGGCGTGGTGGCCAGCCGGTCCTTCAGCTGCGAATGGTCGGGCAGGGTGAAGTCGGCGTAGACCACCGAGATCTTGGCGTAGTCGGGGGTGGTCACGGCCAGGGCCAGGCAATAGTCGCCGGCCGGGTAGATGTCGCCGGCCAGGGTGTAGTAGTTTAGCGCCTCGGGCTGGAAGGACGCCTGCGCCTCCTCGAGGTCGAAGCGGGCGTTGCGCTCCCGGGCTACGGCCGGCGCGGCGCCGGGGGCCAGGCGGTAGACGCGCAGGAACAGGTAGTGGGCGGCCTTGAGCAGGGCGGGATTGTCGGCCGGGGCGGCGAAGCCCAGGTCGGAGTTCTTCAGCTGGAAGAAGAAGACGGGGTAGACCTGGCCCTGCTGCGCGGGCAGGAAGAAAGTCTTCAGGTAGGCCATGGGGATGTCCATGCGCCCCTGCTTCTGGGCCAGCCCGGCGTCGATCAGCGACGCGACCTGGGGCGGGATGACGATCTGCTGCTGCTGGGCGGTCAGCGGCAGGGCGACGGCGACCAAAGCGGTCAGCGTCAGGACGATGAATCTCGTTGCGTTCATTGTATCTCTCCTTTGGCGGGCACGTTGGGATCGCGGGGGTTCATCTTCATGATGGATATGACGGAACTGGAAACGTCAGTATACCATATTTTCTTTTTTTATGCAAAGGGCTACAATAGCGGCCATGAAAATGCGTATCCGCGTGCTGCTTATGCTCCTGCTCGCGGCCGCGGCTCTGCCGGCCCTGGCCATAGAGCCCCTCGCCGACGCCGTGAGCCGCAAGGACTGGCCGGCCCTGGCCGCCCGCTGCGACGACGACAGCCACCGCGCCGTGGCCGAGTATTTCCAGGACTGCCAGGCGGTGGCCTTCGCGCCGCTGCGGCCCAACGAGCTGCTTTTTTTCGCCCGTTTCCCCGATGCGGCCGAGATCGGCGAGATCGCCTACGAGCCATCTGCCGGGCGCTACCGCGGCCTGAAGCTGAAGCGAACCATCAAGCCCCTGTACTTCATCCGCTCCTTCGTCCGCTACCCCGTCGCCGACCTGACGCTGCGGCTGGGCGATGCCGAGGTCCGCTTCAAGAAGGGCGTCCTGCACCGCGGCATGCCCATCGGCAGCATCTTCCTGTTCAGCGGCGAATGGGAGTTCCGCATCCGCCCCGAGTCGGAGGAGGAGCGGCTGACCCTGCACACGCTCGAGCGCGGCGACACGCTGGCGCGCGAGGCCCGCGCCGGGGTCTTCGTTCTCGCCCAGCCCGACGAGCTGCTGCAGCGCCTGCCGGCGCCCGAGGAGGGCGGCGCGCCCGCCGACGAGGAGACGCTGGCGCTGTACCGCGCCTTCCAGGAGCGCTGGGCCATGCCCGTCACCCTGCTGGACGAGCTGTGGTACTTCCCCTTCGCCCCGGAGTTCAACGCCGTCCTGCTGCCCCAGCGCGGCGGGCGCTCCCATTTCCGCTACATCTTCAACAGCGGCATCGCTCCCGACACCAGCCTGGTGCTGCTGCCCGAGAACAAGTTCTACCTGAACTACAACGCGGTGAAGGGGCTCAAGTTCAGCCAGCCGGGGGTGGACGAGCTGGAGAGCCTGCAGCTGAACCTCTTCATCAACCCCGCGGAGGGCTTCCTCTCCGCCACCTCGGTCCTCAACTTCAAGGAGCCGTCGAGCATCAAGACGGTCAGCTTGAATCCCGGCCTGGCCGTCAAAGGCTTCGGCCGCTCCTCGCAGCACGAGCTGCAGCTGTTCCGCCGCGAAGACACGTACTACCTGCTGGGCGAGGACCTCAGCAAGTTCAGCTTCTTCTACGCCGGGGCCGTCCCCTCCGCCCACGAGGGCGGCGACCTGGCCAAGATCGTGTTCGGGCGCTCGGGCAAGAACGTGGACCGCTATTACCTGCTGGACCGCGACCAGGACTTCTACCCCAACCCGGGGCAGCACTTCTTCCGGAGCCGGCTGCGCATCTCGCTGCCGGCGTCCATGGAATGCCTGGCGTCGGGCAGCCTGGTCGCCAGGCGCCGCCAGGGCGAGCGCAGCGAGTTCGAGTTCGCCAGCCCCGGCAGCAAGGGCGTCTCGCTGGTCTGCGGCGATTTCCGCAGGCTGGCCACGGTGCCGGGGCGGCTGCCGCTGCAGGTGTACGGCCACGCCAAGCTGGAGCTGCGCGACGCCTACGCCCCGGCGGCGCTGCGCGGCTACCTTGACTTCCTGCTGGACGCCTTCGGGCCGCTGGAGGTGCCGGAGGTGAGCCTGCTGCTGCGGCGCTGGCAGGACTTCGGCGGCTGGAGCCACCAGGGCTTCGTGGTCTTCAACCTGCTCGACGACTCGATCACCGTCGACGACCTGGGCACGGTGCGCCGGCTGCGCATGGAGAGCCCGGTGGTGTTCGGCGACATCAACCGCGACAACCTGATCCACGAGCTGGCCCACCAGTGGTGGGGCGGCCTGGTCTCCTGGAAGAGCTACCAGGACCAGTGGCTGACCGAGGGGCTGGCGCAGTTCGCCACCCTGCTGTACCTGGAGGACACGCTGGGCGAGGGCGCCTACCGCCGCGTGCTCGCCGGCTGCAAGCGCTGGCTGGCGCGCAAGAACGACGCCGGCCCGGTCATCTACGGCCGGCGCATCGCCAACCTCAGCGAAGACCTGCAGGCCTTCCAGAGCATCGTCTACAACAAGGCGGCGCTGGTTTTCCTGATGCTCAAGGACATCCTCGGCGAGGAGGAGCTGCTGCAGCGCCTGCGCCAGGTGCTGGCCGACTGCCGCCACCAGAGCCTGGCCAGCCCGCGCTTCATCCAGCTGCTCTGCCGCGGCGAGGAGCGGCTGCTGAAGTTCTTCAACGGCTGGGTGTACTCGCGGCAGCTGCCGCGGGTGCGCCGCCAGGCCGTGGTCAGCGGCGCCACCGCCGTGGTCACCCTCACCCAGGAGAACGGCGACTTCGTGTTCCCGGTGGCGGTGCGCGTGGCCACGCGCGAGGGCAAGTACACGCGCACGCTGGTGGTGGAACAGCGCGAGCAGACGTTCAAGATATTCGAGAACTCGCCCATCCAGTCGCTGCAGGTGGAGGCGCCGGTGGCGCCCGTCGACCTGCACGACTGAGCGCGGCGCCCGCTCTTGACTTTTCGCCCGCGAATCCGTATACCATGGCCTGGCCAAGGAGGCTGCACCATGATCATGCGCTGCAAGAGACCGATCGCCCTGACGCTGGCATTCACCCTGTTCGCCCTGCTGGGCCTCTCCGCCATGCCCCTGCCGGCGGCGGGCGCCCCGGGCGCGGGCCGGCCGGACGAGCCGTCGCTGGAGAGAGGCGACAGCGCCCCGCAGGCGGTCGAGCGTGAGATGCAGGCGGGCGTCAGGCTGGAGAAGAAGAAGATCCTGCCGGTCGTCCTCATCGGCGCCGCCGTGGTGGCGGGCATCTTCCTGGTGGTCATGCTGGTCTCCAAGGTCAAGTACGACATCAGCGGCACCTGGGACTTCCACAACTCCTTCACCAGCGCCGGCGAGATCGACTTCGACAGCGTCTGGGTTTTCACCCCCTACGACAGCCTGAACCCGGTGCAGGGCACCTACCGGCGCATGGTCAACGGCGTGACCGTCGGCAGCGGCTCCTTCACCGTCGTCAACAAGAAGGAGGTCGTGTTCTACGGCGCCGACTACGAGGAAGAATACAAGGGGCAGTTCGACGGCAAGAAGACCATGAGCGGCACCTTCACGCTCATCTCGACCGCCAAGGGCACCTGGACGGCCACGAAGCGCTAGCGGCGCGCCGGCCGGCCGGGGCTGGATTTTCGCGGCAAAATGATGTATCCTGTTCCATTCGCCGGTACCGTCTAGACGCTCAGAAAAACCGAGGCCCTGGATGCTGGATGAGTCGCTGCTCACCCCTGATGACGCCCAGGCGCGCGGCCGCAGGTGGCTGCTGCTGCCCGTCTCCCTGCTCGTCCATCTGCTGGCCGTCGCCGCCCTGGTCCTGATTCCCCTGCTGCGCGCCGGCGCCGACCTGCCCCGCGCCCAGGTGACCAACGTGTTCATCATCGCCCCCTCGCTGCCCACGCCGCCGCCGCCCCCGCCGCCGCCCTTCGGACGCGGCGGCCGCCCCGGGGCGCGCAAGCCCAGCGCGGAGCGCAAGGCGGCGGCGCCGCCGGTCATCCGCGGCCGGCTGATCGCCCCCATCGAGGTGCCGGTCACGATCGAGGAGGACGAGGGGGTCGACTTCGGCGTCGAGGGCGGCGTGCCCTGGGGGGTCGTCGGCGGCGTCGAGGGCGGGATCGAGGGCGGCGTGGTGGGCGGCGTGCTGGGCGGGGTGCTGGGCGGCGAGATTCCCAACGAGCCGCCGGTCTACGTCAGCGGCAAGCAGCAGCCCAAGCTGCTGCGCAGCGTCACCCCCGAGTATCCGCGCGAGGCCTTCGCCGAGCGCCTGCAGGGGATGGTGATCGTCGAGGCCCAGACCGACATCTTCGGCCGCGTCACCCGGGCGCGCATCATCAGCGGCCTGCCCATCTTCCACCAGCCGGCGCTGGCCGCCGTCCGCCAGTGGCTGTACGAGCCCTACGTCGTCAACGGCGTGCCGCGGCCGATCTACTTCACCGTCTCCATCACGTTCGGATTGGGGCTCCAGTAGCAGCCAGTACTCGGCATAGGGCGGACGGCGTAGGGCAACAGCGAAGAACGAGCCATCGTGACGCGGTGCGCGTGACGCGTGACAAGCAGCAGCCATAGATCGGCTTTTGCGGTTCCAATCACCAATCACTAATTACTAATCACTTTTGCTGGTTCGTCCCCTTGCTGTTCCGAATCACGAATTACGGATCACGATAGTTCGTTCTAAGCGATTCCTCGTCACTTGTTACTCGTCACTGAGCTTGATTCATTTCGGAGAGTGCATCGCGTATGGCCTGCGCCAGGAGCTTGGCCAGCGGCGCGACCGTGCGTCGCACCGGCGCCGAGAGGCGCGCTCCCGGCCTGAGCGTCCCGGGCTGCACGCCGACCAGGACGACGCGGCAGGGGAGCGAGCCGGCCAGGAAGCGCATCAGCAGCTTCAGCGGCAGGTGGTGGCTGGTCATGTCGCCCGCGGCGATCTCCTCCTCCGCGGCCAGGAAGGCGGATCCCGGCGCCAGGCCGTGGTCGACGGCATCGAGCAGCAGCACGTGACTGGGGGCGAAGGCCCGCGCCGCGCCGGTGAAGTTCTCGGGCGCCTCGCCGCCGGCGACGACGCGCACGCGGGCGCGGGATGCCGCCGGCAGTTGCCGCCCCAGGGCGCGGGTCAGGACGTTGCCCAGGCGGTCGTCGCTTTTCCAGTCCATGCCGATGCCCAGGACGAAGACGCGCCGGGCGCCGCGCAACGCCCCGCCCAGGCGGGCGGGAAAATCGGCCGCCCAGGGGAATGCCCTCTCGGGCATTCCTCGGCGGCGGGGGGCGGCACAGGTCGATCCTTTGCTGTTCCTTGTCACGCGTCAACCCCCTCGCCGGGGCCCTTCAGGGGCGTCACGCGTCACGGAAGCTTGGGAAATAGCCGGTCCTACTTGTATTCGATCTTCAACTGCCGGCGGTTGAGGACCGCGATCTCGAACTCGCCGTCCATGCGGTAGGTCTTGGTGGGGCAGGAGTCGACGCACTGGGCGCAGTGGATGCAGCGGTCGTTGTGCAGGATCATCTTGAACTTCTTCTCGGTCTCGGAAACGCGGATGATCTCGATGGCCTCGGCCGGACAGTCGCCGACGCAGATGTTGCAGCCGATGCACTTGGCCGGGTCGAAGACCACGTTGCCGCGGAATCCCGCCGGCACGGGGGTTTTTTCGAACGGGTAGCGTACCGTGACCGGCTTCTTGAACAGGCTGCGCAGCAGCTCGGGAAGGAACGGGGCGATTCGCAGGCTCATGAGGCACTCCCCTTGATGATGATGGCGATGAACAGCTGCAGCACGGCCAGCGGCGCCAGCCAGCGCCAGGAGAAGGCGATCATCTGGTCGATGCGGATGCGGCTGGTGGCGGCGCGCAGGGCGGCCAGCAGGAAGACGATGAACAGGGTCTTGACGACGAACCAGGCCAGGCCGGGCAGCAGCCCGCCCGGGAAGCCGCCCAGGAAGACGGCGGCGATCAGCCCGGCGCCCACGACCATCTCCACGTCGCCCAGCAGGCGGAAGAAGGCCAGCTTGCGGCCCGAGTACTCGGTGAACTGTCCGCCGACGATCTCGGTCTCGGCGTGGGGGATGTCGAAGGGCACGCGCTCCAGCTTGGCCTGCAGGCAGATGACGGCGATGAGGAAGCCCAGCAGGTTGGCCAGCATCAGCAGCGGGTGATTCTGGTAGAAGACGGCGATCTCCACCAGCCGCCACGACCCGGCCAGCACGGCGGGGGAGAGCAGGGCCAGCAGCAGCGGGATCTCGTAGCCGAAGAGCATGGTCAGCACGCGCACGCCGCCGATCTCCGAAAAGAAGTTGGTGGAGTGCCAGCCGGCCAGGAAGAAGATCAGCGTCGGCAGGCTGAGCAGGTAGACGACGACGATCAGGTCGCCGGGAAAGGAGATGGGCGAGGGCGCCGCCTGGTAGTGCCAGACCGGCAGGTAGAGGGCCGCCGTGCAGACGATGGCCATGGCGAACACCGGCAGCGCCGAGAACATGCGCTTGTCGGCGCGCTCGGGCACGATGTCCTCCTTGGCGAAGAGCTTGATGATGTCGGCCACCGGCTGCAGGATGCCGGCGCGGCCGGTGTGCAGGGGGCCGAAGCGGTTCTGCATGCGGGCGTAGAGTTTGCGGTCGACCCACTCGACGAACGTGGAGTAGACCAGCAGGAAGAGCAGCCCCGGGTAGACCAGGAGGTAGAGGATGGGTTTCAGAATGGCCATGCGATTTCCCTTTTCGTATAGTCGATTTTCTTGGCCCGCTCGTTGGCCATGGCGCGCAGCTCGCTGAAGCGCAGGACGCGCCCGCGGCCGCGCCCGTCGTCCAGCTGCACCAGGCGCTCGGCGCAGCAGATGCAGGGGTCGATGGCGGCGAAGATCAGCGGGATGTCGGCGATGAAGCCGTTCTTGAGCATGGCGATGGTCGCCGGGTAGTTGGCCAGCGTCGGGGCGCGCACCTTGAGGCGCTCGGGCTTGTCCGAGCCGTTGCTCTTGATGTAGTGGACGTTCTCCCCCCGGGGCGCCTCGTAGCGCGAGTAGACCTCGTTGGGCTTGACCTTGCGCGGCGCCTTGACCTTGAAGGGCCCCTCGGGCAGGTTCTTCAGCAGGAACTCGATGATGTGGTAGGACTGGATCAGCTCCTTGACGCGCACCACCGCCCGCCCGAGTACGTCGCAGGAGTCGGCGGTGCTGACCTCGAAGGGGATCTCGTCGTAGACGGCGTAGGGGTCGTCCTTGCGCACGTCCATGGGCACGCCCGAGGCGCGCAGGGTGGGGCCGACGGCGCACAGGTCGATGGCCTGCTGGCGGCTGAGCTTGCCCACGCCGGCCAGGCGCCCCACGAAGGTGGGCTCGCTGGCGGCGAGGTTCAGGTAGTAGTCGGTGCGCTGCTTCAGCAGGTCGAGCGTGTCGAGGATCTTCTTGCGCTGCATCTCGTCGATGTCGCGGCGCACGCCGCCGAAGGTGTTCATCGAGTAATGGACGCGGTTGCCCGAGATCCAGTCCAGGATGTCCATGACCACCTCGCGGTCGCGCCAGGTGTACATGAAGAAGGACTCGAAGCCCGCCTCCTGGCCGGCCACGCCCAGCCACAGCAGGTGGCTGTGGACGCGCTCCAGCTCGCAGACCAGGGTGCGGATGTAGAGGCCGCGCCGGGCCGGCACCAGCTCCATGAGCTTCTCCACCCCCTGGGTGTAGCAGGTCTGGTGCGAGAAGGAGCAGATGCCGCAGATGCGCTCGGTGAGGTACAGGTTCTGGATGAAGCTGCGGCTTTCGGCCAGCTTCTCGACGCCGCGGTGGTTGTAGCCCAGGCGCAGGTCGGCGTCGCGGATGACCTCGCCGTCCAGCGTCATGCGGATGCTGATGGGCTCGTGCAGGGCGGGGTGCTGGGGCCCCAGCTGGACCTTGAATTCCATCATTCACCTCCGGGGATGACTTCGGCGGGGCGCACGAACGTCCAGTCCTTGCGCAGCGGGTACTCGCCGGCCGGCCAGTCGTCGGCCAGCAGCAGCGGCCGCGGGTCGGGGATGTTCTCCACCACCAGGCCGAACATGTCCTGCAGCTCGCGCTCGTAGAGGATGGCGCCGGGGATGACCGAGCAGACGCTGGGGATGCGCGGCTCGCTGCGCGGCGCCTGGACGCGCACGGTCACCGTGCCGTCGGCATTGGACAGGTGGTAGAGCACCTCGAAGCTCTCGCCCAGGTCGACGCCGCTGATGGTGCCCAGGTGGGCGAGGCCCAAGGCCTGCTTCAGCCAGGCCAGCAGCTCCGGCAGATGCTCGCGCGGCGCGCGGATCTCGATGCGCCGCGGGGCGGAAAGCGCGGCCTCGCGGATCTTGTCCCGGGCCTCGCGAAGAATGGTTTCCAGCATGGTTTCGGGGTTCATCGCGACCTCACTTCAGCGAGTTGAGCAGCTTGACCACGCCGTCGATCAGGGCGTCGGGGCGGATCGGGCAGCCGGGGATGTAGGCGTTCACCGGCAGCACCTGGTCGACGCCCAGGTTGGCGTTGTAGGAGCCGCGGTAGACGCAGCCGGACATGGCGCAGGCGCCGACGGCGACCACGAACTTGGGGTCGGGCACCTGCTCGTAGATGCGCACCACCCGGTCGCGGTTCTGCCGCGTGATCGGGCCGGTGCAGATGATGACGTCGGCGTGGCGCGGCGTGCCCTTGAGCAGGATGCCGAAGCGCTCCAGGTCGAAGCGCGGCATGAGCGCGGCCAGGATCTCGATGTCGCAGGCGTTGCAGGCGCCGGTGTTCAGGTGCAGGACCCACGGGGATTTGACCCGTGACCAGTGGACCAGTCGTTCGATCATGTTAGTCCCTCGTGACCAGGGCGGCGATGGAGAGGAAGATCATGCCCAGGTAGAACAGCGCGAAGTAGGCGATGGGGCCCGCCGGCACGGTGGCCACCACCAGCGCGGCGACGTGCATCATGGTGAAGAACAGGGCGATGAAGAAGAACAACCGGTAGCCGAACTGCACCTTGGCCCCGGGGATGTCCTCGCCGCAGGCGTAGCTCTTCAGTTTGCCGCCGACGGCGTTGACCTTCGGCGCCAGCCGCCCGGCCAGGGCGTACAGGACGTAGAAGGCCGCCAGGAAGGCCAGGAAGGCCAGCGGCGGCGCCAGCAGGATCTCCAGCAGGTTTTTCATGGCTACCCCTTCAGCCGGGTCAGTTTCCTGACGTCAAGGCTCTTGGTATGGCGGTTGATGTTGATGACCAGCGCCAGCGCCGTGGCGATGACGGCCACGTCGACGACGATGACGGTGATGGCCAGGCTCTGGGCGACCATCAGGTTGCCGCGGGCGGCGCCGCCGGCCACCAGCGCCAGGGTGACGCCCTTGGCGATGACCTCGATGCCGATCAGCAGCTTCACGGTGTTGCGCATGGTCAGCAGGCAGTAGAGGCCGACGCCGACCAGCAGGACCGCGAAGCCCATGTTCAGGACCCACAGGTTACTCATGGCCTTCCCCCTTGCCGTGCCCGCCTTCGCGGCGGAACAGGGCCAGCACGGCCAGCACGCCGGCGGAGATGACGCCGACCTGGCCGACCAGGTCGAAGGTGCGCTGGTTCCACAGCACCTGGCTGAAGCCGCCGCTCTCGCTGCCCTGGATGGCGGGGATGCGGCCCAGCAGCCGCCTCATGACCAGCACGTCGACGACGGCCAGGGCCAGGAAGAACAGCGGGAAGACCCAGCGCTGGGCCCGGCCCTCGGCCACGTCGCCGTCGCCGCGGGTCAGGGCGATGGCGGTGATGAACAGCACGGTGATCAGCCCGGCGACCACCGACAGCTCAAAGACGCCGGCGTAGACCGCCCCCATCTCGAACAGCAGCAGGGCCAGGAAGATGCTGGCCACCGCCAGGCTGATGGCGCTCTTGAGCAGCTCGCGGCACAGGATGGCCACGGCGGAAAAGGCGACCAATCCGATCAATAGAAAAAGATGCATGCGCGTCTCCTAGAATCCGATGAAGTTCAGCGCCACGTTGACCCCCTGGCCCAGGGCGTCGGCGGCCGGCTGCAGCCACGCGCCCACGACGAAGGGGAAGGCCAGGCCGACCGCCACGCAGAGAAGCGCCAGGACCACGGTGGCGGCCGACATCCAGAACGGCGCCTCGCGGACCGACTTCCAGGCCTCGTTCAGCTTGCCGAAGAAGGCCTGGTGCTGCAGCACCAGGTAGTACCACAGGGTGATCACGCTGCCCAGCACCGCCAGGACGGCCAGGGTGAGCATCTTGGCCTGCACCAGGGCGATGATGATCAGCAGCTTGCTCCAGAAGCCGTTCAGCGGCGGCACGCCGGCGATGGACAGCGAGCCGACGACCGAGGTCACCGCCGTGACCGGCATGACCTTGGCCAGGCCGCCCATCTTGTCCAGCGAGCGCGTGCCGGTGGACTGCTCGACGGCGCCGGCGTTGAGGAAGAGCAGCGACTTGAACAGGGCGTGGTTGAACAGGTGGAAGAGGCCGCCGAGGATGCCCAGCGGCGTGCCGATGCCGATGCCCAGCACCACGTAGCCGATCTGGCTGATCGAGGAGTAGGCCAGCATGCGCTTGATGTCGTTCTGGCCGATGGCGGCCAGGGCGCCGACGAAGATGGACACCACGCCCAGCACCGTCAGCACCGTGGTCAGGGCCGGGGTCAGGCCGAAGACGCCGAGGAAGACGCGCGTCATGGCGTAGACGCCGGAGACCTTGATCAGCACGCCCGACAGCATGGCCGAGATGGGCGCCGGCGCGGAGGGATGGGCGTCGGGCAGCCAGGAGTGGAAGGGCACCAGCGCCGCCTTCAGGCCGAAGCCGGCCAGGAACAGGGCGCTGCAGATGCCGACCAGGGTGCGGACGTTGAGCGTCTTGAGCCCCTGGGCGACGGCGCCGAAGCCGACGCCGCCGGTGACGGCGAAGAGCACGGCGATGCTCAGCAGCACGAACGCCGAGGCGACGGCGGAGAGCATCAGGTACTTGAAGGCGGCCTCGAGCTCGTCGGGACCGCGGCCGAAGGCCACCAGCGCGTAGGAGGCGACGGCGGCCATCTCCAGGAACACGTAGATGGTGAACAGGTCGCCGCTCAGCACCAGCCCGTTCATGCCGGCGATCATCACCAGCAGCAGGGCGTAGTAGTTGGCCTTGGCGCCGTAGTGCTCCATGTAGCCGATGGAGTAGACGCAGACCACGAAGCTGACCAGGGCGATGGTGAAGAGCATCAGCAGGCTGAAGCCGTCGAGCAGCAGGCGGATGTTCAGGGGCGCCTGGAACCAGGTGGCCTGCTGGATGACGCCGCCGCCGGCGATCAGCGGCCGGGCGCCGGCCACGGTGAGCACCAGCAGGAAGAGCATGGCGGCGCTGGCCAGCAGGTCGGGCAGCAGGCGCTTGGACAGCTTGCCCAGCAGGGGCAGCAGCCCGGCCAGCAACAGGGGCACGATGATGTACAGGAATAGCATGGCTTTCTCCCTAGCGCAGCAGGGCGCCGATGGCCCAGGCGATGATCGCCAGCCCGCCGACGACCCAGGCCAGGTAGTTGGCGTACAGGCCGTTGTGGGCGGCGCGCAGGGCGCCGCTGGCGGCGCGCCCCACCCCGACCACCACCTTCTCGTAGAAGGCGTCGATCGGGCGGTCGACGAAGCGGAACAGGAAGCGCGACAGGGCCTGCAGCCCCTTGATGCCCTGCTCGTACAGGTCGAAGACGCGGGCCTCGGCCAGGTCGTAGATCGTGTGCAGCACCGGCAGGCGGTGGATGGGCTCGGAGGCCAGGTAGGCCTTGTTGCCGCCGCGCTTGAAGCCGAAGAGGTGCAGCCCCAGGGCGACCAGCAGGCAGCCCATGGAGATGAGGGCGATGGGATTGAACACGGCCAGGGCGTGGGCGGTGAAGTCCAGGTGCTCGCCGGCGGCGCCGGGGTGCCCGGCCAGGATGGGCTGGATGAAGAGCTTCAGCGGCAGGGCGTTCCAGACGCCGAACAGCACGCACAGCGCGGCCAGGGCCAGGATGGCGAGGGTCACCGGCGGCTTGTTCTCGCGCACCTGGGCGTTCTCCATGGCGCGCGGCCCGAAGAACACCGAGTGGCCGGCCTTGAGGAAGGAGGCGAAGGTGAGGATGGCCCCCAGCCAGGCGGCGACGGTGAAGACCGTGTAGCCGGTCTCGTAGGAGCCGTGGAACACCATCTCCTTGGAGACGAAGCCGTTCAGCGGCCAGATGCCCGAGATGGCGGCGGCGCAGACCAGGAAGCCCAGCGCCGTCAGCGGCATGGAGCGGGCCAGGCCGCCGAGCTTCTTCAGCTCGGTGGTGCCGGCCTGCTGCTCGACCGAGCCGGCGGCCAGGAACAGCCCGCTCTTGTACATGGCGTGGTTGATCATGTGGAAGATGCCGCCGGCGATGCCGATGGGCACGGCGGTGCCCACGCCGAGCATCATGTAGCCGACCTGCGAGACGGCGTGGAAGGAGAGCAGCTTCTTCAGGTCCTTCTGGATCAGGGCCATGAACACGGCCAGCACGATGGTCAGGGCGCCCAGCGTCATCAGCACCAGCGCCGGGGCGCTGTTGACCTCGATCTGGAACAGGTCGAGGCAGATGCGCGACAGCATGTAGATGCCCAGCAGCTTCTCCAGCGCGGCGGGGATGAAGGCCATCACCGTCACCGGCGCGTCGACGGCGGCGTCGGGGATCCAGGTGTGGAAGGGCATGGAGCCGGCCTTGGCCACGGCGCCGATCATCATCAGGTAGAAGCTGACCGCGGTCAGCCCCTGGGGCACGACCGAGATGTCGGACAGGCGCAGGGTGCCGGTCTGCGACCACAGGATGGCGATGCCCAGGATCATGCAGAAGTCGCAGAAGCCGCCGATGAGGAAGGCCTTGACGGCGGTGCGGTGCGCGCCCCGGCCACCGACGGTGATCAGGGCGTACAGGGTGATCAGCAGCCCCTCCCAGAAGAAGACCAGCGGCACGAAGTTGTTGGCCAGCACGGCGCCGGCGGACATGGCGGCGGTCAGGAACAGGTAGCCGTAGTACTCGCGCAGGCGGGCGTGGCCGGCCATGCGCACGGTGGAGTAGAGGGCGATGAGGAAGGTGAAGCCGCTGACCGCCAGCAGGATGAACTGGCTGAACTGGTAGAGGCGCAGCTCGAAGTCGATGCCGTGGCCCATCCAGGGCACGGTGAGCAGGGTCTCCTTCTGGCCGAAGAAGGAGACGGCGACGTAGACGAAGAGGGCCGCCCCGAGCACGGAGACGGCCTCGCGCAGGCGCTTGACGCTGCCGGGCAGCAGGAAGGAGAAGAGCGCCAGCAGCAGCGGCAGCAGGACCGGGATCAGCAGGTTGTTCGGGTTCATTTCATCCACCTTAGGATTTCTCCGGCGGCGACGTTGGCCAGCTTCGTGGGGTAGGCGACCAGCAGGCCGGCCAGCAGCGACAGCACGGCCAGCGTCACCACCACGAAGACCATGGAGCGCGTCCCCTCCTTGTGGCCGTGGCCGGCGGGCTCGCCCATGAAGACGGCGCTGAAGACCTTGAACAGGTAGTACATGGTCAGGACCGCGGCGAACAGCGCCGCCGCCGCCACCCAGACGCGGCCCGACTGCACGGTGGCCACGATGACCATGAACTTGGAGAAGAAGCCCCCGAAGGGCGGGATGCCGATGACCGAGAAGGCGCAGAAGATGAAAGCGGCGGCCGTCCAGGGCATGTTCTTGATCTGGCCGCCCAGCCGGCGGATGTCGCGCTCGCCGGTGGCGTGGATGACGATGCCGGCGCAGAGGAAGAGGCCGGCCTTGGCCAGGCCGTGCATCAGGATGAAGAGCAGCGAGCCGGAGACGCCCATGGGGTTCATGACGGCGAAGCCCAGGAAGATGTAGCCGATCTGGCTGACCGTGGAGTAGGCCAGGATGCGCTTGAGGTCGGTCTCGACGGCGGCGGCGGCGGCGGCCACCAGGCTGGAGACGACGGTCAGCACCGGGATGGCCTCCTGCCAGCCCTCGGGGATGCGGAAGGTCCAGCAGAAGAGCCGGGCGAAGGCGTAGACGCCGATCTTGACCAGCACCGCCGCGTGGAGCAGGGCGGTGACGGTGGTGGGCGCCACGCCGGCGTCGGGCAGCCAGGTGTGCAGCGGCACGGTGGCCGACTTGGAGAACATGCCCATCAGGATCAGCAGCACCGCGATGCCGGGGATGGCCGTGCCGCGCATGGCGGTGAGGTCGAAGGTGCCGGTCTGGGCGTAGACCAGGATGAAGCCCAGCAGCATGGCCACGGCGCCGAAGAACGTCACCAGGAAGGCCTTGTCGGCCTTGAGCACGTACTCGCGCACGCGGTAGAAGCCGATCAGGCGCCAGCAGGCGAGGGCGGCGATCTCCCAGAACAGGTACAGGAAGACCAGGTTGGCGGAGAAGACCAGGCCCATCATCGAGCCGATGAACAGCAGCACGATGAAGTAGTACTCGCTCTGGTTCTCCTCGTGGCCGATGTAGCCCAGGGAGTAGACGACGATCAGGGCGCCGATGAAGGACGAGGCCACGGCCATGAAGACCGAGAGGGCGTCGGCCACCACGATGAAGTCGACGCCCAGGCCCAGTACCTTGCGGAAGGCCAGCTCACCTCCCCGGAGCGCGAAGGGGATCAGCAGCATGGAGGAGGCGGTGGTGGCGAGCGCGAGGAGGACCGACCAGAACGATCGGGCCTTCTTGGAGATGAGGCCGGCCAGGGGGATGGTGAAGGAGCCGACGATCGGCACGAAAATGGTCAGGATGATGATGGTTTGAATGTTTTGTGCCATGGTTTTTTTAAGGCTCATTATATTGGATTCGCCGGCGATGTCAAGGGAGCAGGAAGCTTATGCGTGATGAGTGATAGTGGTAGTGGTAGTGGTAGTGAAAGAAGAAGAAACAGCAAATGGTATTGTCCTGAAATCACCGTAATACGTCACACGATTGCCTTTGCTATCACTAACATTATCACTATCACTTTCTTCGGCCCTCGTTTGCTTTTTGCCGCGGCCTGAGGTATAAAGCGGGCCATGGAAACGCGCAAGGTCGCCGTCATGCAGAAGCTGCTCAAGGCCAACGACGCCGTCGCCGCCGGACTGCGCCGCGAGCTCAGGGCGAAGAACGTCTTCTTCGTCAACCTGATGAGCTCCCCCGGCTCGGGCAAGACCACCCTGGTGGAGGAGACGGTGCGCCGGCTGGGGAAGCGCATCAAGGTCATCGAGGGCGACATCCAGACCACGCTCGACGCCGAGCGCCTGCAGAAACTGGGCATCCAGGCCTTCCAGATCAACACCGGCCCCTTCGGCGGCGACTGCCACCTGGAAGCGGCCTGGGTGCGGACCGCCGTCGACGAGCTGGGCCTCGACGGCATGGACTTCCTCTTCGTGGAGAACATCGGCAACCTGGTCTGCCCGGCCGAGTTCGACGTCGGCGCCCACCTGAACGTCCTGCTGCTCAGCGTGACCGAGGGCGAGGACAAGCCGCTGAAGTACCCGCTGGCCTTCCAGGTCTCGCCGCTGTGCCTGGTCACCAAGACCGATTTCCTGCCGCTGAAGAATTTTTCGCTGAATAAATTGCGGGAGAACATAAAAAAGGTGAATCCGGCCTGCGCTGTCATCGAGGTGTCGGCGCACAGCGGCGCCGGCATGGACAGCTGGATCGAGATCCTGAAGAACCGGCCGAACTTCCAGGGATAAACTCGGCACACGGCTGACGGCGTACGGCATACGGCAACGGCACGATCCAGGACTTAAAAGATCGAACTTGGCGTACAGGCATGGCAGGAATAAAATTCCAATTTCCAAGCGCCAAACTCAAAACCAGCATCAAGCACCAATGATCCAATGACCCAGACAAAGCACAGTGGGAGTGACCGTGCCAGTGACAGCAAGAATCCGGCATCATCTCTGTTGGGTTTTACTGACACGGACACTTACACTGGCACTTGCCTCAGCTTATTTGGAGCTTGAATTTATTTGGGATTTGGAATTTGACTTCGCTTTTTTCTTTTGCCGTCCGCCGTCCGCCGTCGGCCGTACGCCGAGGATTTCCTTCAGATGCATTTCCCTTCCGCCGATGACGTCGATCTGCGTCGAGCCGCAGGCGGGGCAGGCGAACTCCGGCCGCTCGATCACGGCCTCGCGGAGGCAGGCGCGGCAGGCGATGCGCACCGGCGCGATCTCGACGAGCAGCCGGGAGCGGCGCAGGGCCGGCTGCTCCCTTTTCAGTAGCCGGTAGTGGTCCTGAAGGACGTCGGGGACCACGCTGTGCAGGCGGCCGATGAGCACGGTCAGCGAGCGGGCGGAGGAGAGTCCCTCGCGCTCCAGCGCCTCCAGGGCGCCCTGGACGATGGCGGCGGCGATCGCTCCCTCGTGCATCAGCAGATGCGCGGCAGGATCTCGCCCGCCGGCGGCATGACGATGCGCTCGCTGCCGGCGCGCGTGGCCATGACCACGCGGCCGCGGTTTTCCCGGCTGATCTCGCCGATCCGCCGCGCGCCCCGGCCCAATCGGTGGCGGCGCAACAGCAGCAGCGCCTTTTCGGCGTCCCCGGCGGCGACCACCATGACCACCTTGCCCTCGTTGGCCACCTGCAGCGGGTCGAGGCCGAGCAGGTCGCATACCGCGGCCACGCTCCTAGGGACGGGCAGCGCCGCTTCGTCGATGCGCACGCCGAACGTTCTTCCCTGGACGAGCTCGTTCAGGGTCTGCGCCAGGCCGCCGCGGGTCGGGTCGCGCATGAAGGGGACGTCGAGGCCGCGGCAGGTCCGCACCAGCCCCCACAGCGGGGCCACGTCGCTTTTCATCGCGCTCTTCAGGCCGAACTCGCCGCGGGCGGTCAGCACCGCGATCCCATGCAGGCCGATGGGGCCGCTGATCAGGACCGCGTCGCCCGGCTGCACCCGGCCGGCCCGTACCGGCCGGCGGAACGCCGGACGCCCGATCCCCGCGGTGTTGATGAACAGGCCGTCGGCCTTGCCCCGCTCCACCACCTTGGTGTCGGCGCAGACGATGCGCACGCCCGCCTCGCGGCAGGCACGGGCGATCGAGGCCAGCACCCGCTCGAGGTCGGCGATGGGAAACCCCTCCTCGATGATGAAGCCGATCGACAGGTACAGCGGCTCGGCGCCCATCACGGCCAGGTCGTTGACCGTGCCGCAGACCGCCAGCCGGCCGATGTCGCCGCCGGGGAAGAACAGGGGCCGCACCACGAAGGAGTCGGTGGTGAAGGCCTGGCCGGGCAGGCGGGCCGCGTCGTCCATCTCCAGCAGCAGCGGGTCACGCAGGTAGCGCTGGAACAGGCCGCGGGTCAGCTCGGCGCTGCGGCTGCCGCCGCCGCCGTGGGCCAGCAGTATTCTTCCTTTATTATTCATACAGCACCCAGGCGCTGCAGCTGCCCTCGGCCGAGACCATGCAGGGGCCGACCGGCGAGTCGGGGCGGCAGGCCTTGTTGAACAGCGGGCAGGCCGGCGGGTCGATCCGCCCGCGCAGCACGTCGCCGCAGCGGCAGCCCCGGCGCGGCGGCGCCTCTTCCGTCACGATGCGGAACCGCCGGCGGGCGTCGAGGCCGGCGTAGGCGGGCCTGAGTTCCAGGCCGCTCCGCGGGATCACGCCCAGGCCGCGCCACTCGGCGTCGGCCGGCGCGAAGACCTCGGCCAGCACCGCCCGCGACCGCTCGTTCCCCTCGTCGCGCACCCCGCCGGGGTAGTTGTTCACGATCCGGCGCACGCCCTTTTCGTGCATCTCCAGCAGCAGCAGCAGCGAGGCCAGGATCCCCTCCGGGTCGAAACCGGCGATCACCCCGGGCAGGCCGCGCGCGGCCAGGCAATCGTAGGCGGGCTTTCCGATGATCGCCGAGACGTGCCCGGGCCGCAGGAACCCGGCCAGCGCGATGTTGCTCGAGAACAGAGCCTTTAG
>JAEAMF010000177.1_pt1 | contig 107465 bp, 82 predicted proteins | sample 8958721 | NCBI WGS metagenome assembly JAEAMF01 (sample SAMN16933255, study PRJNA681124) | bioreactor sludge metagenome | isolation source: anaerobic bioreactor treating anionic surfactant - SDBS | place: India: Bengaluru | collected 2019-02-28
CAAGGAGTTCGAGCGCCAGTACCTGGCCGGCGAGCTGGAGCTGGAGTTCACCCCCCAGGGGACGCTGGCCGAGAAGATGCGCGCCGGCGGTGCCGGCATTCCGGCCTTCTTCACCAAGACCGGTGTGGGCACGCAAGTGGCCGAAGGCAAGGAGCTGCGCGAGTTCGACGGCGATACCTATGTGATGGAACGTGCCATCGTGGCCGATGTGTCGCTGGTCAAGGCCTGGCGCGCGGACAAGAGCGGCAATCTGCAGTTCCGCCTGACGGCCCGCAACTTCAACCCGGCTGCGGCCACCTGCGGCAAGGTCTGCATTGTGGAAGTGGAAGAATTGGTGGAAGTGGGCGACATTGCCCCGGACGACATCCACCTGCCCGGCATCTATGTGAACCGGATCGTGCACAACGCCCATCCGGAAAAACGCATCGAAAAGCGCACCGTGCGCGAGGCCTGAGCCGTGGTGGATTTGTCGCACTCGCCCGATGCGCCTGATGCACCCGATGCGGTGGCCGCGGCCAGCGTGCCGGTGTTCCGCGCCCTGGCGGCGCACGAGCAGGAGCAGCTGGACCGCGAACGCCTGCTGGTGTGCCAGGTCGCCGCCAGTGAGCTGGGGCTGAACGACTGGAGCATGGACCGTTCGGGCCTGGTGCAGCTGCAGGCGCTGCTGGACCGGGGCCTGGTGCAGCCGGACCACCTGCTGCTGGCCCGCGGACTGGGCGTGGTGCTGGGCGATGCGCTGACCTGCGAAATGGACGACATGGACTGGCACATGGTGAGCGACGACTGGGGCACCGACCCGGTGGTCCGCTACCGTGAATCCAGCATCCAGGTCGGGGCGCGCGACATGGTCCTCAAACGGCTTCAAGACGGCCGTGAGGTCGATCTGGTGCAACTGCTCGATGGTATGGCTTCCCACCTGCAGCCCATGATCGACTCCGGCGACTACCAATAACGTCAATCACGATTTATTCAGGAGGCTCTTATGCCTTGGACCCAAGACCAGATGGCTGCACGTGCGGCCCAAGAACTCGAAGACGGTTTCTACGTCAACCTCGGTATCGGCATCCCCACCCTGGTGGCCAACCACACGGGCGACAAGGAGGTGTGGCTGCAGTCGGAGAACGGCATGCTGGGCATCGGCCCGTTTCCCACGGAAGACCAGGTCGACGCCGACCTGATCAATGCCGGCAAGCAGACTGTGACCACGATTCCCGGTTCCGCCATCTTTGGCTCGGACCAGTCCTTTGCCATGATCCGTGGCGGCAAGATCAATCTGTCCATCCTGGGGGCCATGCAGGTCTCCGAGCAGGGCGATCTGGCCAACTGGATGATTCCCGGCAAGATGGTCAAGGGTATGGGCGGCGCCATGGACCTGGTGGCCGGCGTCAAGCGCGTGATCGTGCTGATGGAACATGTGGCCAAGAAAAAGGACGGCACCACCGACCTGAAGATCCTGCCCCGCTGCAGCCTGCCGCTGACCGGCGTGGGGGTGGTGGACCGCATCATCACCGACCTGGGCGTGATGGATGTGACGCCACAGGGTCTGAAGCTGGTGGAGCTGGCGCCGGGCGTGACGCTGGAGGAGATCCAGTCCAAGACCGGGGTGACGCTGCTGTCGTGATACGGCGCGCAAGCCGCCCGTAATGCTGTGAAAGCCTGCCGTGTGCAGGCTTTCGTATGATGGGCGTCAGAACTGTACTGGTCCGCATGAGCCTCCCATCGCATCCCTTACCCCAACTGGAGGCCGACAGCCTCCAGGGAACCGCGCATTTCCTGCGTGCCATCCAGGCCCTGGGCCAGCAGCAGAACCTGGTGCTGCGCGATGCCATCTACACCGCCAACGGGGTGCGCCTGGCCGACAAGGGCATGCGCATCGACGCGGTGCTGTACGACAAGCTGGTGAACGAGCGCCTGCGCCTTCCCATTGACGATCTGCTGGAGATCCGCGACCGGGTGGATGTGCCCACGCTGGAGGCCGAGGCGATGACGCTGTGCGAATCCGCCGCGCTGCCCCGGCTGCTGATGCAGGCCCTGGGCCCGCGCCAGCAGTGGCGCCTGCTGGCGCCGCTGGCCGACATGGCCTGGCCGGCGCAGGCCTGCTTCAAGCTGACGGTGATGCGCAGCCAGCGCCCGCAGCTGTACGAGCACAGCCTGTGCATGATGCTGGTGGCGGTGTTCCTGGGCGTGCGCGAGAAGCTGGACGACACCCAGCTGGCGCAGCTGGCCGCCGCTGCCTTGCTGCACGACGTGGGCATGCTGTTCATGGAGCCCAGCTGGGCCGATCCGCAGCACAAGCTGACCCCCGAGGAGCGGCGCCAGCTGGCCGTGCATTCCATCACCGCCATGCTGGTGGTGCGTTCCACCGCCGCCTATCCGGCGGCCGTGGAACTGGCGGTGCTGGAGCACCACGAGCGCATGGACGGCAGCGGCTACCCGCGCAACGTCACCGGCGAGCAGATTTCACCGCTGGGACGCATCCTGATGGTGGCCGAGGTGGTGGCCGCCTTCTTTGAAAAATATGCCGGCGACCGGCCGGCCATGCGCCTGTCGCTGATGCTGCGCCTGAACCGCGAGCGCTTTGATACCCGCCTCATCGAGCATGTGCACCTGCTGCTGCAGCCGGCGCTGGAGCGGGAGCCACGCATGGCGGCCGAAGGCGAGATGCAGCCCATGGCGGCCGAAGTGCGCCACAGCCTGGTGATGCTGACCATGCTGATCGACCACTGGAAGCGCCGCAGCGCCCAGCTGCCCGAGAAATGGCAGCTGCTGCCCAGCGGGCGGGCGGGGCTGTTTCTGGACGTGCGTGTGGCCGGCCTGGAGGCCGCGCTGGCCGAGGCGGGATCGCTGCCCAAGCAGCAGATGGCCGTGCTGCACCTGATGAAGCGGGACGCCACCATGCTGAGCGAGCAAGCCGTCATCAACCGCGAGGCGCTGTGGCAGCTGGAGACCTTCATCCACACCTGTCTGCGGCGCTGGCCCAAGGTGGCGCAGCGGGGCGATGCGGTGGCCCAGGCGGTGATGGACTGGATCAACCAGGCCCAGTCCGTGCTGGCCGGCAAGCGCCCGGGCGGGCGGCCGGCGTTCTTCGGCTGAAAGTGGGCTGCACGGGCTGGCATCAGGCCGGCCTGTAGCGCGGGGCCGGGGCGTAGGGCGCAGCAGGGCCCGGCACCCCTCCGTATCGCCGGTGTGAAGCCGGCATGCAGCAGGTGTGCCGTCGGCGTGGGGCCTCAGCAGCCTTCGTTGACGATGGCCAGCAGCGCGTCGCTGTCGCGCACCACCAGGCCCGAAGGTTCCACGCGGATGCAGTCTTCGCGTTCCATGCGCTTGAGTTCCTGGTTCACGCGCTGGCGCGAGGCGCCCAGCAGTTGGGCCAGCTCTTCCTGCACCAACTGCAGGCCGATGCGGATTTCCTGCGGATCGTCGTGGGTGCGCAGGCCGTAGCTGCGCGACAGGTGCATCAGCTGCTTGGCCAGGCGTGCGCGCAGGGGCAGGGTGTTGAGGTCTTCCACCAGGCCGTAGATCTGGCGGATGCGCTGGGCCTGCAGGCGCAGCAGGGCGTCGTAGAACTCGATGTGGTTGGACAGGATGGTGCGAAAGCTCTCCTTGCTCACGCACACCAGCGTGGTGTCGCCGTGGGCGTGGGCGTCGCGGGTGCGGGGTTCGTCCAGGAAGGTGGACATGGCTCCGAACCAGGCACCGGGCTCCAGGTAGGTGAGGGTGGTCTGGCGCCCCGCCAGGCTGGTGGAGCTCATGCGCACCGCGCCCTTGGCGCAGGCAAACCAGTCGTGCGGGGCATCGCCGCGCGCGTAGATCTGCGCGCCGTCCTTGAAGCGCTTGACGGTGGCCAGGCGCAGGATGTCATGGCGCAGCGATGGGGAGAGGGTGGTAAACCACCGGCCGGCGTTGATGGCCTCGCGCTCGGTGACGCTCAGGATAGGTTCGTTATGGCTGGGTTGCATGGCAGCTTGTCTCGCTTTTTGGCGGTCATTGTAGGCCGCCGGGCATTTGTCCGGACAGCTGCAGCATACGCAATTGCCGCAGTGTTTTGGCATACTTTCGCTTGGAAGATGGCTTTGCTGTAGTATTTGTTGCTATGGTTTTTGATGGCTTCGGATTTCAGCGCGGCCGCCCTGCAGATCGAAGAAATGCGCGGATATTTCAGCAGTTTGGGGAAAATAAAAGCAGTGAAATGACGATGTGACGACATTTGTTGGCCGGATTGTCACTTTTTATACTTGTGGTGACAAAGCCGGGACCTACACTGCCCAGCGTGCTGCTTGGCACCCATCGGCGGGGCTGCGCGCATCCGGGGCCCTGGCCTGGGGTGCGGCGGCCTGGCGGTGGTGCTGCACCCACCTCTCCCCCCTCTACGATTGTTTTGACGCGCGGCCCGGCCGTGCAAGGCATTTCCCATGACCGTCTCCCGCACTCTTTTCCGCTCGCTGGCAGTGGCCGGCAGCCTGTTGCTCACCCAGGCCGCCATGGCCCAGGACGAAACCACGCTGCAGCGCGTGGAGCGCACCAAGGTGCTGCGCATCGGCGTGATCTCGGGCGCCACGCCGTACTTCCACAAGGATCTGGTGCGCAATGAATGGCAGGGCTTCGGTCCCGACTTCGCCGAAGGTCTGGCGACCAAGCTGGGCGCCAAGGTGGAACGCGTGGAAACCACCTGGGGCAATGCCGTGATGGACCTGCAGGCCAACAAGATCGACGTGATGTTCGGCATGGGCCCCACACCGGCGCGCCGCGAGATGATCGACTTCTCCGACGTGCTGTTCAACAACACGCTGACCGTGGTCTGCAAGAAGGGCTATCCGGAAGTCAAGACCTGGGAGCAGCTGAACGATCCCAAGGTGAAGATCGTGGTGGACGTGGGCTCCAACCAGGACCAGTTCGCCACCAAGACCTTGCCCAAGGCCAGCATCTCCCGCCTGGAAAGCTCGGGCGCGGCCACCATGGCCATCCAGACCGGCCGTGCCGACTGCCAGGTGCTGATGGTGCTGTTGGCTCAGCCGCTGCTGGCCAAGCGCCCCGACATGGGCAAGATGTTCGTGCCCGAGCCGGTCAGCACTTCCACCGTGCACATCGGTCTGCGCAAGAGCGCCAACAAGGACCTGGAAAACAAGGTGAATGCCTGGATCAAGGAAACCCGTGCCGCGGGCGATGTGCAGAAGGTGATCGTGCACAACATGGAGAAGCTGGCCGGCGTGAAGCCCGAGAGCTTCCCCAAGCAGGTGAAGTTCTAAGCCGCCAGGGCTGAGGGTAGGTCAATGTACGAATGGGACTTTGCCTCGCTGTGGCAGTACCGCAGCCTGCTGATCGCCGGCATCGGCTATACGCTGCTGTTCACCGCGATCTGTGTGGCGGCGGGCCTGGCCATCGGTGTGCTCGCCGGGCTGGGGCGGCTGTCGCGCCATGTGTGGATCAGCGCGCCGCTGCGCGCCTATGTGGAAGTGTTCCGCTGCACGCCGGTGCTTGTGCAGCTGGTGTGGTTCTACTACGCGCTGCCGGTGCTGACCGGCATCGAGATGTCGGCCACCATGGCGGCGGCGCTGTGCCTGTCGCTGTATGGCGGCGCCTTCTATGCGGAAATCATCCGTGGGGGCGTGATTGCCACCGACATCGGCCAGACCGAGGCCGGCCAGGCCATCGGCATGACGCGCGGCCAGGTGATGCGCCGCGTGGTGCTGCCCCAGGCCTTCAAGCGCATGGTGCCGCCGCTGGTGAGCCAGTCCATCATGCAGCTGAAGAACACTTCGCTGCTGTCGGTGCTGGCGGTGCCCGATCTGCTGTACCAGGGCCAGGTGATTGCGCACGACACCTACCGTCCGCTGGAGGTCTACACCCTGATCGCCGTGGCGTATTTCGTGATCCTGCTGCCGGCCACGCTGTAGGCCAAGCGCCTGGAACAACAACATTCCAAGGGGGGCTGAGCCATGTCCACTTCCGATATTGCCATCAGCATCCGGGGGCTGCGCAAGTCCTTCGGCACGCTGAATGTGCTCAAGAACATCTCGCTGGATGTGCCGCGCGGCAGCGTGGTGGCGCTGATCGGGCCTTCGGGTTCGGGCAAGTCCACCTTGCTGCGCTGCATCAACCTGCTGACCGTGCCCGATGGCGGCGAGATCCGCGTGGGCGGGCAGGCGCTGGAGTTCACCGGCGGCGCCGACTGCCTGCCGGGTGACAAGGTGCTGGCGGGCTTTCGCGCCCGCACCGGCATGGTGTTCCAGCACTTCAATCTGTTCCCGCACATGACGGTGCTGCAGAACGTGATGGAAGGCCCGGTCACGGTGCTGAAGAAGCCCAAGGCCGAAGCCGAAGCCACGGCCCGCAAGCTGCTGGCCAAGGTGGGCCTGTCCGAGCGCTGCGACATGCTGCCCGAGAAGATGTCCGGCGGCCAGAAGCAGCGCGTGGCGATTGCCCGTGCGCTGGCCATGGAGCCCAGCGTGATGCTGTTCGACGAGGCAACTTCCGCACTGGACCCCGAGCTGGTGGCCGAGGTGCTGGGCGTGATCCAGTCGCTGGCCAAAGAGGGCATGACCATGGTGCTGGTGACGCACGAAATTGCCTTTGCCCGCGAAGTGGCGGACCAGGTGGTCTTCATGCGCGACGGCGTGGTGGTGGAGTCCGGCGCGCCGGCGCAGGTCATCGACCACCCGCAGCAGGAAGCCACCCGCGCCTTCCTGGGCAAGATGGTGGGCAGCCACGCCGCCCCACATTGCAGCGCCTGTGGTGCTACGCTCTGAGCCTATGGACTACCGACTCGACGAAACCGACCGCCAGCTGCTGCGCCTGCTGCAGACCAATGCGCGTGCTTCGACCGCCCATCTGGCACGCCAGATGGACCTGGCCCGCACCACGGTGGTGGCGCGCATCGCGCGGCTGGAACAGGAAGGCATCATCGCCGGCTACGGCGTGCGCCTGGGGCCGCGCATGGAGCAGGCTTCGGTGCGCGCCTACTGCGGCATCCGGGTGCAGCCCAAGACCGCGACTTCGGTGATGCAGGCGCTCAACCGCCTGACCGAGGTGGAAGAGGTCTCGGCCGTCAGCGGGCAGTACGACTACATGGTGTTCCTGCGCTGCGAAAGCAACGAGAAGCTGGACGCGCTGCTGGACCGCATCGGCATGATCGACGGCATCCAGCAGACCTATACCTCGGTGGTGCTGAACCGCAAGATCGACCGGCGCACCACCTCGCCGCTGCAGGCGCCGGTGGTGATGGAGTGAGGCGCGGCGCCGGGGCGCTTTGCAGACCCCAGGCCGCCACCGCATGAAAAAAAGCACCTCCCTGGAGGTGCTTTTTGTTTGGGGGCCTTTGTTCAGTTCGCGTCCGTCTGCACGGCGTAGATTTCGCGCGGCGTGCCGGTGCCGGGCAGCTCGCCCCGGATGGCGCCCCAGCGGCTGAGGGTGCAGCGCAGGCCGTCGCGCTGTTCGCACTGCTGCTGGGCCTGGGTGATGGCCTGTTCCTGGCTGGTCAGCCCGTGGCGCAGGTACAGGCCGACCATGTCTTCGCCCTGGTGCACCGTGAACAGGGCATACAGACCGGGCGCTTCCACGGTGGCGGCGATTTCACAGGCCGGCTCGCCGCAGCCTGCCAGCGCTTCGCGTTCGGCTTCGGTACGGCTGCGGTAGCTGATGCTGCTGGCCAGCATTTCCGAATCCGTGGCCACGGCCACAGCGGCGGTGTAGCGGATGGCGCAGCGGGGGTGCGCCTGCGCGCAGACGGCCAGGGCGGCGGCTTCGGCTTCGGCCTGGGTGGCGCCGGTGCCCCAGCCGCCTACCTGTTTGGGTGCGTACAGGGCCACCGCCGTGTAATCCGCCCAGGCAGCCGCGCTGCCCATGCCCAGTGCCATGCCCAACAGGCAGTGGCCCATCCACTTCACGTTGTTTCTCCTTATGCGTAAAAGCATAGCGCAAAAACAAGGCGCCAAGCCTGTTGCATCAGTCTGGGGTGGGGGCATGGCTTGCGGCGGTGCGGGCTGCATCTGGATGGCTGTCTGCAGAGACGGCCTTGGCTGGGGCGTTCTCTGCTGCCGAACGGAGACGGTGTTCCAAAGAAGAACAACGCCGCACTGCGTGACAAAAATAAGGGTATTTACTATGTGTTGATGCGACTGTTCTGCAAAAAAATCACGTCTGTCCTATCAATATCAATTGATTGTTCAACAATAGAATCGACATCATCCTCTGATGCAGAGGGCGAAGCCTTTCGAAAGAGCTGGGCGGGATTCCGATAGGACTCCCGCCTTTGGCGTAGTACCTATAGCCCACCGCGCAGCGGGTATGGGCGTGATTCCCCGGAGGCTTGATGCCTGTAGATCTCAACCTGTGGCCGCTGATTGGCGTGCTCATCATCATTGCGGGCTTTGCGCTGCGCTTTAACCCCATGCTGGTGGTCATCGTGACCGCCATAGGCACCGCCTTTGCGGCGGGCTTTCCGCTGGACAAGGTACTGGCCGCCATTGGGGCCGGCTTCATCAAGACGCGCAATCTGCCGCTGATCATCCTGCTGCCACTGGCCGTGATCGGCCTGCTGGAGCGCCATGGCCTTCGCCAGCATGCGCAGAACTGGATCAGCTCCATCAAGTCGGCGACAGCCGGTCGCCTGCTGATCGTCTACCTGGCTGCGCGCCAACTGACCGCTGCCATCGGCTTGACCAGCCTGGGCGGTCATCCCCAGATGGTGCGCCCGCTGCTGGCGCCCATGGCCGAAGGCGCGACGGAAAACCGCTACGGCAAGCTGTCCGGCAAGGTGCGCGAGAAACTGCGCGCCATGTCGGCGGCCACGGACAACGTGGGCCTGTTCTTTGGTGAAGACATCTTCGTGGCCTTCGGTGCGATCGTGCTGATGACGACGTTCCTGAAGGAGGCCGGTATCGAGGTCGAGCCGATTCACGTTGCGCTGTGGGGCATTCCCACCGCCACGGCTGCATTTGCCATCCATGCCTTCCGCCTGCACCGCCTGGACAAGCAACTGGCGCGTGACATTGCTGCAGAGAAAAAAGTTGCCCAGGGAGAGTCGGCATGACCATCACCATCCAATACCTGTACTACCTTGTCGGCCTGGTGCTGGCGGTGACGGCCATGATGACGCTGCGCGACAGCAGCAACCCGCGCCGTTTCTCGGCGGGCCTGTTCTGGGCGCTGTATGCGCTGGTGTTCCTCATCGGTGATCTGCTGCCGCCCGCCTGGGTGGGGGCGGTCGCGGTCGTCATGGCGCTGATCGCAGGCTTCGGCGGCGTGATGGGCGGCAAGCACCAGCCGCGCACCGATGCGCAATACCTGGCAAGCGCCCAGCGCCTGGGCAACAAGCTGTTCGTGCCGGCGCTGGCCATCCCGCTGATCACGATGGTGGGTACCCTGTCGGCCAAGCACCTGGTCTTCGGCGGTGTGCCCTTGATCGATCCGAAGAACAGCACCCTGGTCAGCCTGGGCATTGGCTGCGTGATTGCGCTGGTGCTGGCCTGCAAGATGACACGCGAGACGCCCGCGCAGGGCCTGCGCGAGTCGCACCGCCTGATCGACGCACTGGGCTGGGCCCTGGTGTTGCCGCAAATGCTGGGCATGCTGGGCCTGGTGTTCTCGGATGCCGGCGTGGGCAAGGCGGTGGCTTATGTGACCACCACCTACATCAACATGGATGTGCGTTTTGTGGCCGTGGCCGTGTATGTGATCGGCATGGCGCTGTTCACCGTGATCATGGGCAATGGCTTTGCGGCCTTTCCGGTGATGACGGGCGGTGTGGGCGTGCCCGTGCTGGTGGGCGTCTACCACGGCGACCCGGCCGTGATGGCGGCGGTGGGCATGTTGTCGGGCTACTGCGGCACCTTGCTGACGCCCATGGCGGCCAACTTCAACCTGGTGCCCGCAGCACTGCTGGAAATTGACAAGAATGCCGTCATTCGTGCGCAGGTTCCCACGGCCATCACGCTGCTGATCGTGAATGTGTTCCTGCTCAATTTCCTGATGTTCCGATAAGAAGAGAGAGTTGCCATGACTGCCCCTGCCAAGCGAATCCTGCTGACCGGCTTTGAGCCTTTCGATAAAGACAGCGTCAACCCTTCGTGGGAGGTGGCGCGCGCGCTGGACGGCGAGCAGATTGCGGATGGGGTGGTGCATGCCGTGCAGCTGCCCTGCGTGTTCGGCGCAGCCATGGCGACGCTGGATGAGGCATTGGCCGGCCTGCAGCCCTCGCTGATCATCAGCCTGGGCCTGGCCGGTGGACGCTGCGACATCACGCCGGAGCGCGTGGCCATCAATATCGACGATGCCCGCATTCCGGACAACGCGGGCAAACAGCCCGTGGACCAGTCGGTGGTGTCCGGTGCGCCCGCGGCGTATTTTTCGACCCTGCCCATCAAGGCCATGGTGCGGCAGCTGCGCGATGCGGGAATTCCGGCTTCGGTATCGAACACGGCAGGCACTTTTGTCTGCAACCACGTGTTCTATGCCCTGATGCACAGGCTGTCGCGCCGCGCGGCCCCCGGCGTGCGCGGCGGCTTTATTCACATCCCCGCGCTGCCGCAGCAGGCCGCACGCCAGCCCGGCATGCCCAGCATGGCGCTGGACCTTCAGGTGCAAGGCATTCGTGCCGCCATCCATACAGCGATGACGGTGGAGCAGGACTTGCAGGAAAACGCAGGTCAGCTGCATTGAGAAAAAGCCCCTGGGCCGCTGCGCCGCTGCGCAGTTTCCTGATGGGGCGGCGATGCCTTCGCCGCGAGGCGGCTTTTGCCCGGTAGCGCAGGCCTGGCGTGCGCGATGGGGTGCGGCCAGGCCGAGGCCCAAGACCGGCCCTGGATGGGCCCAGGTACAAGGACAGAAACGATGAAAATGGATTTGAACAGCGATTTGGGCGAGAGCTTTGGCGCCTGGAGCATGGGCGACGATGCGTCCATGCTGGACATCGTCAGCAGTGCCAACATAGCTTGCGGCTTTCATGCCGGCGATGCTGCGGGGATTCTCTCCACCCTCAAGGCCGCCAAGGCGCGCAATGTGGTCGTGGGCGCACATGTGGCCTACCGCGATCTGGCCGGCTTTGGCCGCCGCAACATGGATGTGGCCAGTGCCGATCTGGTGGCCGATGTGATTTATCAGATCGGCGCGCTGCAAGGCCTGGCGCAGGCTGCGGGCACGACGGTGCAATATGTCAAGCCGCACGGCGCGCTCTACAACACCATTGCCCAGGATCGACGCCAGGCCATGGATGTGATCCATGCCATCCAGGCCATCGACCCCAAGCTGGTGTTGATGGCGCTGGCAGGTGCCCCGCTGATTGGCTGGGCCCGCGATGCGGGTTTGCGCGTGGTGGCGGAAGCCTTTGCCGACCGTGGCTATACGCCCCAGGGTGCGCTGGTCTCGCGCCGCGAGTCCGGTGCCGTGCTGCATGACGAAAACCTGATTGCCCAGCGCATGCTCACCCTGGTGCGCGATGGTGTCATCGAGGCCGTGGACGGGAGCCTGGTGCGTGTGGAGGCCGACTCCATCTGCGTGCATGGCGACAGCCCCGGTGCGGTGGCCATTGCGCGCAACATCCGCCAGCGGTTTGAGCAGGAAGGCGTGCAGATTGCCTCTTTTGTGGGCGCTGCGGGATGAGTGCCATGCGATTCCTTCCCGTCCATCGCCAGGCCATTCTGGTGGAGCTGGCCGACCTGCAGCAGACATTGCTGCTGCTGGGGGTCTTGCAGGCCAAGTCCATCCCTGGCGTGCAGGAGCTGGTGCCGGCTGCGCGCACCATTCTGGTCCAGTTCGCGCCCCATCTCATCACGGCGGCAGAACTGGTCAAGGCCATTGCGGGCTGCGATCTGAGCGGCAGCGTGCAACGCTCGGACGTGCTGGTGCAGATTCCCGTGCGTTATGAGGGCGAGGATCTGGCCGAGGTGGCGCAGATACTGGGTATCACGGACGAAGAAGTGGTGCGCCGCCACACGGGCTGCGAGTGGTCTGTGGCTTTCACCGGCTTTGCGCCGGGCTTTGCCTACCTCAGCGGCGGCGATGCCATCTTCAATGTGCCGCGTCGTGCCACGCCGCGCACCAAGGTGCCTGCAGGCGCCGTGGCGCTGGCAGGTACCTTCAGCGCCGTGTATCCGCAGGCCAGCCCCGGCGGCTGGCAGATCATTGGCGTCACGGATACGGCCATGTGGGATCTGGCGCGCGATTTGCCCGCACTGCTGCAACCCGGTTATCGCGTGCAGTTCGTCGATGCGGCCGCGCAAAGCACAGCATCGGGTGCTTCGTCGGATGCGATTCCAGACCACAAAGTGCCTGAGATCCATCCGGAATCAGAACAAGAGCAGGCCGCTACCCCTTTGAAGGGCAGTGCATTGCGCGTGCGCGCCACGGGCCTGCTCACGCTGTTCCAGGACCTGGGGCGCCACGGCCAGGCGGGGCAAGGGGTTTCGGCCTCGGGGGCCATGGACCAGGCGGCGTTCAAGACCGTCAATCGCCTGGTTGGCAATGCCAGCCAGGTGCCGGTGCTGGAAACCGTGGGCGGAGGGCTGTCGCTGCAGAGCGTTGGCGACAACGTGGTGGCCGTGACAGGCGCGGATGCGCCCATCAGCATCACCACGGCCGGGGGCCAGCGCTGGCAGGTGCCGCGTTATGCCGCCATTGCGCTGGCGGATGGCGATGTGCTGAGTATTGGCCAGCCCACGGCCGGTGCGCGCTGCTATGTGGCGGTGCGTGGCGGCTATGAGGTCGCCCCCGTGCTGGGCAGCGCTTCCACGGACACCCTGGCCCATGTCGGTCCGCCGGCCTTGCGCAGCGGCCAGTTGCTGGTCGTTCAACCGGTCCAGAAGGCCGTGGTGGCCGTGGTGGCCGATACGGCCTTGCCGGTGCAGAACCTGCCGGCCGCAGGCGGCGAAGTCGTGCTGGATGTGGAACTGGGCCCGCGCACGGACTGGTTCACTGCCGATGCCGTGGCCTTGCTGGCCGGGCAGCGTTGGCAGGTCACGCCCCAGTCGAACCGCGTGGGGCTGCGCCTGGCTGGCGAGCAGGCCCTGACGCGCGCCATCAGCAGCGAGTTGCCCAGCGAAGGCACGCCGCTGGGTGCCATTCAGGTGCCCGCCAGCGGCCAGCCCGTGCTGTTCCTGGCCGATCACCCCCTGACTGGCGGTTACCCCGTCATTGGCTGTGTGGCGCTTCACCATCTGGATCTTGCGGGGCAGATCCCCGTGGGGGCCTGGATTCGTTTCAACCCTGTTCGTTCTTTTGAAGAACTCACACCCACTTTGTGAGGACCTTCCATGATTACCAAAGTTCTGATTGCCAATCGTGGCGAGATCGCCGTGCGCATTGCGCGCGCCTGTGCGGATTACGGTGTGAAGTCCGTGGCCGTTTATGCCAATGCCGATATCGACGCCTTGCATGCGCGCTGCGCCGATGAAGCCTATGGTCTTGATGGCGACAAACCCGCCGACACCTATCTGAACATCGCCAAGCTGATTGCGATCGCCAAGCGTGCGGGGGCCGATGCCGTGCACCCGGGCTATGGCTTTCTGTCGGAGAGCGAAGCCTTTGCGCAGGCCGTGCTGGACGCTGGGCTGAGCTGGATAGGCCCGCGCCCGGACACCATTGCCAAGCTGGGTGACAAGGTCGAGGCCCGCAAGATTGCGCTCAAGGTGGGCGCACCGCTGGTGGCTGGCACGCCCGATCCCGTCAAGGATGCCGACGAGGTGCTGGCCTTTGCCCAGCAACATGGCCTGCCCATCATCATCAAGGCGGCCTTTGGCGGCGGTGGGCGCGGCATGAAGATCGCCTGGCGCATGGACGAGGTGGCCGAGCTGTATGCATCCGCGGTGCGCGAAGCGGTGACGGCCTTTGGCCGTGGCGAATGCTTTGTGGAGCAATTCCTCGACAAGCCGCGCCATATCGAGGCACAGGTGATGGCCGACACCCATGGCAATGTGGTGGTGCTGGGCACGCGCGACTGCTCGCTGCAGCGCCGCAACCAGAAGCTGGTGGAGGAAGCCCCCGCGCCCTTTATCAGCGATGCGCAGCGTGAACGCATTCACAGCGCAGCCAAGGCCGTCTGCTCGGAAGCGGGCTACATCAGCGCCGGTACGGTGGAGTTTCTGCTCAGCGGCAATGGAGCCATTTCCTTTCTCGAGGTGAATACCCGCCTGCAGGTCGAGCACACGGTGACGGAAGAGACCACCGGCATCGATCTGGTGCAGGAGCAGTTGCGCGTGGCCGATGGTCTGCCGCTGTCTTTCACGCAGACGCCGGCACCACGTGCCCATGCCATCGAGTTCCGCATCAATGCCGAAGATGTGGGCCGCGGCTTTCTGCCCACGCCAGGTCTGATCACGCGCTTTGCACCGCCTTCCGGCCCGGGCGTGCGCCTGGATTCGGGTGTGGAGACGGGCTCGGTGATTCCCGGCAGTTTCGATTCCATGATGGCCAAGCTCATCGTCACTGGTGCAACGCGCGAGCAGGCACTGGCCCGTGCGCGCCGCGCGCTGGCCGAGTTCCAGATTGAGGGTGTGGCCTCCGTGCTGCCCTTCCACAAGGCTGTGCTCCATCAGCCCGACTTTGTGGGGGCGGACGGCTTCAAGGTCCACACCCGCTGGATAGAGACCGAGTTTGCCGAGCCGCTGGCTGCGGCTGCCCGTGCCGAGCCCGTGGTCGACACCAGTCTGGTGCGCACGGCCATGGAGATCGACGGACGCCGCGTACAACTGGGTCTGCCCGCCATGCTGCTGCAGGGGCTGTCTGCCCCGGCCTCGGCGGTCGCCCAGCCCGCAGCCCAGCAAGAGCTGAACCCAGATGCCGTGAGCTCGCCGATTGCGGGCAACCTCCACGCCTGGAAGGTGGCGGATGGCGATGCAGTCCAGGAGGGCGATGTGATTGCCGTGATGGAAGCCATGAAGATGGAAATGCAGGTGGCGGCCCACAAGAGTGGTCGCATCACGCTGGCTGCGCAGCCGGGCACTGCGCAGACTTTGGGCGCCGTGATTGCGCACATCCGATAGCCATGGTGCACCTTGCCCAAGGCGCGGCTTGTGGGCCGTGCCTTGGGCGTGGGGCGTGATTGCGCCCCATGGAGCCCCATTGAGCTCCATTGCGCCGCGTTGGGCTTCCAACGCACTGCCCGTTGAGAGCCCGAGCCGGCAGGCGCATGGATGGCGGGCTCCACAGAAAGACCACCCGCTGGCACAGCACGGTGGCAATAGCTGCAGCAACCGCTGCACAGCCCCCCGATTCCAGCTGGCTCACCTTCCGCCAAGGTGGAGCGCGCAAGCCCGGCGTGGGCGATGAGGCGGCCCTCCACAGCATGCGGTTCGTGTGGCACACCGGAATTCCTTGAGAAGACCTCCCACAGTCCCTGGACTGGGCTGCGGCATGGCGTGCTGGCGGCGCCTGTGTGAAGGGAATGCCAGTCACGTCTGGTAGCGCTTGCCTTGCACCAAGCCATGCGGGTGCGCCTTCGTGGTCAGGCGGTGTCCGCGGTGCCAAGGACAAGGCATGCGAGATTGTTCAACAAGGAAAAGAGAGTGCAGTCCCATGCAAGGGCGCAGCGCAAGACGCTCTGGCAAGGCGGTGGAGAGGGGTCTGCGTGAGTGGAAGGGCGGTGCATGGCCCGAATCTTGCTCCGAACTTACTGGTTTTCCCTTATTCCTGTACTGAGGGAATGAATGACAATTTCGCATGTTTGTTGAGCAATCTATAAAACATCGTTGAAAGATTGCTTTTTGTTCCCGTTGCATATTGACGCCATGAATCTGAGCCCCGCCGCACTCTCACGACGCACCTTGTTTGCCTGCACCGCAGCCCTGCTGGGCGGCGCGCTGCATGCGCAAACCGCCTATCCCAACAAACCCATTCGCATCGTGGTGCCCTATGCGCCCGGAGGTTCGGTCGATATGGTGGGCCGGGTGATTGGCGACATCCTGGCCAAGCAGCTGGGCACTATCGTGGTGATCGAGAATGTGCCTGGTGCCGCGGGTGTGGTGGGCGCTCAGCGTGTGGTGTCTTCCAAGCCCGACGGCTACACCTTGCTGGCGGGCTCCAGCAACGAGATGGCGGGCACCAAATTTGTCAACGCGGCACAAAAGTACGATCCGGCGGTCGACCTGACACCGATTGCACTGACGGCTTCGGCGCCCAATCTGTGGGTGGCGGGCGCCCATGTGCCGGTCAAGAACATGGATGACTTCATCAAGCTGGTCAAGGCCAACCCTGGCAAGTACAGCTATGGCAGCCCTGGCATTGGCTCCACGCCCCATTTTTCGGGCGAGCTGATCAAGAAGACGGCGGGCGTCCACCTGGTTCATATTCCCTACAAGGGATCGCCCGCGATGACCGGCGATCTGGGCGGCGGCAATCTGGACTTTGCGATTCTCTCGCCCATGGCTTCGGCCCCGTTGGTGCAATCGGGCAAGATCAAGATCCTGGGCGCCACCACGGCCGAGCGCATCAGCAGCCTGAAGAACGTGCCCGCGCTGGCCGAGCATCCGGCGCTCAAAGGCTATGCCCTGAGCGGCTGGTTTGCTCTGGCAGCCCCCAAGGGCCTGCCTGCAGATATCGTCGCCAGCCTGCAAAAAGCGGTGCAGGCCGGCCTGGCAGATCCCGCCATACGCCAACGACTGGAAGCCGCAGGCACGCCGCCTGCCACTGGCACGGAAAGCCTTGCCCAGGTCATCCGCACCGATATGGGCAAATACGCCGAACTGGTGAAGTTCGCCAATATCACGCTGGATAACTGAGCGGGATCTCGCCGCGCAAAAAACGCCTCCTTGTGAGGCGTTTTTTTGTTGGAGAGTTGTTGAGAACGGCAGTTTTCTGAAGACTCCCGGATAGGTCTTTCCGGCAGTGCTGCCCGGGGGCCGCACGCCCTGCGGCGGCGCGGTTCGGTGCAGGGCGGCTCAGAGAAAGCGTTCGGCGCGGAAGGGGGGGCGTCGATGGGGGCGCGCTGCCCGCTCATCAGCGCGCCCAGCAGTCTGGCGGTGCCGGTGGAAAAGCCGACATGCTGGTGGCCGAAGGCCAGCCACAGATTGCGGCGGCCGGGCTGCGGCAGAGGAACAGCCACCCGCTGTCGCGCAGGCGCTGGCTTTCTCTCGCTTCGGCCAGCAGGCGTTGGTTTGTTGCGCAGCAGCGCGGGCAGCGACTTCCGCAGGGTGAACGGCATCAGCGCGCTGCGGGCAATGACGCCGGTATTGCCGGAGGAGGCTTCCTGGCCCGGATCGCACCGGTCGATCAGGGTGACCTGGGCACCCAGGCACTGCAGTTCCAGGACGGCGACGGGTGAATTCACCATGGTCCAACCAGAGACAAGGCTTGCCAGTGAGGAATCTACCGTCTAGCAAGACTGGGAGCCAAGGCGGTGGGCGCGACATTCTCTAAAACTTACAGAAGCTGACAGCAATCATGTAGGGGAATGAAATTTGTATACATTTGTAAGATGCGATTTGATATCTTGGTAATTATTTCTGTTTATTGAAATATTAGTCGTGCATAAAGCATTGTGCAAATTATTCGAATAGATTTCGAATTTCTGTGACGATATTTATGTTGCCATGCTTAATTATTTGATAAAAATTAATTATGAAGATAAGCAGTCAACTTTGTTGCTTCATATTCGGCATGACGTCCAGTGAAGCGGCGCCATTGGTAGCGTGGAATTTAAATCCTAAAGATTTGTCGCGTTCTACGTATCCCTGGTGGAAGCTCGCGCGCTTCAAGTCAAATAAATGATATTTGCCCGCGACACTTTGTCGTGCATATGGCGTTTTTTCTGCTGTGACATTGGCTACGAAATTATTGATTGATAATTTGAAGTAGTCATTCCTTTGAAAATTTTCTCATTACGGCTTGGTGTTGATATTTCCATTCTGGATTTTAATGGCTTGGCATTTATGCTGTCCTTTCTCATTGAAGAGGAAACCACTGATTCATTCAGTTGCCTATCCAAATATATTTGTATCGGCATAAAATGAATTAATATATCTTTGATATCAAAAATGAAAAAATTGAAAATCTCGCAAAGATTGGCCGTAGCTTTCAGTATTATGGTTTTGCTCCTGGCTTCGCTAGGCGGTATAGGAATCTGGCGTTCAGCTAGCCAGCGTGCTGAATTATCTGACGTGCTGCAGCGGCGCATACCGTTGAACAAGGCTTTAAATACCATTCTCGACCAGGTCAATGAACAAGCAATTCAGAATCGCAATCTTGTCATTTTCAGTTCAAGCGATATTAAAAAATCCGCGCTTGATCGCATCACCGAAGCCAGATCTGAAGTTGAGAGACAATTTAAAATAGTAGAAGAAAAAATAAATTCGACTGAAGGGATCGCTCTTCTGGAAAAAATGCAGGTGACTCGAACAGAATTCTTGAAATCGGGTAACCAATTTTTGTCGCTGGTAGAGCAAGGTCAGATGCCAGAAGCAACGTTGTTTCTGGAGAAGGACCTGAGACCTGCACAGCGTGCTTACCAAGCGGCCATCACCGAGCAGATGGTGTTGCAGGATAAGAGAGCCAAAGAGGCTGGTGAACGTGCTGAAGAGAGTGCTGAAGCTCTCACGCGCGATATTTTGATTGCCGCAGTGGCAGCTATCCTGGCGGCCATCTTCATGGCGATAAGCATCATTGCTTCGATCGTCCGCCCGTTAAGACGTGCTGTTGCAGTTTCGGATCAAATCGCCAGCGGCAATCTTTCCACTCACATCTCGGTAGAGTCCAATGACGAAACCGGCCAGCTGCTGCGTTCCATGCAGCAGATGCAAAAGAGTTTGGCAAATACCGTGAGCCTGGTGCGCCAGAATGCGGAAGGCGTGGCATCCGGCAGCTCTCAGATTGCCTCTGGCAACAACGATCTGTCGGCACGCACGGAGGAACAAGCTTCAGCGTTGGAGCAAACAGCTGCTTCCATGGAAGAGCTGGGTTCCACGGTGCAAAAAAATGCAGAAAATGCACGGGCGGCCAACCAGCTGGCGGTCAATGCATCCGCTGTGGCGGCCCAAGGCGGTGAGGTGGTCTCAGAAGTCATTGAGACGATGAAAAGCATCAACGCCAGCAGCACCAAGATTTCCGACATTATTTCCGTCATCGACGGAATTGCATTCCAGACGAATATTCTGGCCCTGAACGCTGCCGTGGAAGCCGCACGAGCCGGTGAACAAGGGCGCGGTTTTGCTGTGGTCGCGAGCGAAGTGCGCAGTCTGGCGCAGCGTAGCGCAGACGCTGCAAAGGAAATTAAGGAACTGATCACCGCAAGCGTGGAGCGAGTAGGGCAAGGCAGCGTCCTGGTGGACAAGGCCGGGGTCACCATGACAGAAGTCGTTCAGGCGATACGCAGCGTCACAGAGATCATGGGTGAAATCAGTGCGGCGAGCAGTGAACAAAGTGCGGGCGTGAACCAAATTGGCGAAGCAGTCACACAGATGGACCAGGCCACACAGCAGAATGCTGCGTTGGTGGAAGAGATGGCGGCCGCCGCGAATGCACTGAACAACCAGGCCGCAGAGCTCGTCAAGGCAGTTTCAGTTTTTACGCTGAGCGAGAACCACACCCAGCCAGCCAGTCATCTGAATCCGGTGCGTGCTCCATTATCCCAGCCGTCAGGGCAATCTCTGGTTATGCCTAAAAATCAAAATACGGAGCCTGCGCGTATTGGAGCCTCTGCTTTCCCTAAGGCACCTGTCAAACAGGCCCAGCTTGTTGATGCGGATAGCAGCAAAAACGATTGGGAAAGCTTTTGACCCTGGAGAGCATCTTCGGAGCCCTCCATACCTTTAGACGTTGAGACTGGCCGTCTTCCGAAGACTACCGGAGATGTTTCTCCGGTAGTGCTGGCCGGGGGGCAGAACGCCCTGCGGCGGTGCGGTGTGGGACGAGGCGGCTCAGAGGAAGCGTTCGGCGCGGAAGGCGTGGGCGTCGATGGGAGCGGGCTGCCCGCTCATTAGCGCGCCCAGCAGTTTGGCGGTGCCGGTGCCAGTGGAAAAACCGACATGCTGGTGGCCGAAGGCCAGCCACAGATTGCGGCGCCCGGGCATGGCGCCGATGATGGGGCGGCAGTCCGGCAGCGTGGGGCGGCTGCCCATCCAGGGCGCGGCTTCCAGGCGTGCGCCCAGCGGCAGTGCCTGGCGGGCGGCGGCTTCGGCCAGCTCCAGCTGCACGGGGTGGGGGGCGGCCTCGCAGTCGTTCAGCTCCACGCCGGTGGACAGGCGCAGGCCTTGCTCCATGGGCGAGAGCACATAGGCGCCGCCGGTGTCGTATACCGGGCGTTGAAGGCGCGCCGGGCTGGCGCTGTCTGCGGCGTAATGCATGTGGTAGCCGCGCTCGAAGGCCATGGGCACGCGGATGCCCAGCCGGCCCATGAACTGCTTGCTCCACGGGCCCAGGGCCACCACCACCTGGTCGAAGTAGCTGGCCTGGCCGCTGTCGTCCAGCACATCCCAGCCTTCGCCATTGCGCTGCAGGGTGTGCAGCTGGCGGGTGCTGACGATGCCGCCGCGCGCGGCAAAGGCCCGGGCGTAGGCGGCGGTGACCTGGCCAGGGCTGTCGACGGAATAGGTGTCCTGGATCCACAGCGCCTTGGTGAACACGGAGGGGCGCAGCACGGGTTCCAGCGCGTGCAGGGCCGGGGCATCCAGCACCTGGGTGCGCACGCCAAAGTGGTCCATGGTGGCGCGGCCCAACTGGCCGCCGTCGAAAGCGGCCTGGCTGCGGTAGAGGAACAGCCAGCCGTTGTCGCGCAGGCGCCGGCTTTCCCCGACTTCGGCCAGCAGGCGCTGGTGTTCGGTGGTGGACAGGCGGATCAGCGCGTCCAGCGCAGTGGTGGTTTCCTCAAACGCGCTGTGGGTGGCATGGCGCAGATAGGACAGGCCCCAACCCAGATTGCGCAGCATGAACGCGGTGTTGTAGCGCAGCGAGGCGGTGTTGTTGCGCAGCAGCGTGGGCAGGGACTTCCACAGATCGGGGTGGTTGAACGGCATCAGCGAGCTGCGGGCGATGACGCCGGCGTTGCCGTAGGAGGTTTCCTGGCCCGGATCGCGCCGGTCGATCAGGGTGACCTGGGCGCCCAGGCGCTGCAGTTCCAGGGCGGTGGCAACGCCCACCATGCCGGCGCCCAAGACGGCGACGCGGGAATTCAACATAGTCCAACCAGATGAGGGGGAGATGGGGTGAGGGGGCAAGGCTTGCCCGGAAGGAGTCTGCCATTGTGCGCCTGCGTGCGGGCGGTCAGGCAGTGTTGCGGCGTCACATCGGCAAAACGGCGTGTCAAAGCGACGACGGTGTCTGCGAGCGCTGCGGGTGCTGCGGGCGCAAAAAAGGCACCCGAAGGTGCCGGTGTGCGGGAGCGCGGTGGCGCCCTCTAGGGCCTGCAGCCTGTAACCCCCTGTGGGCTCGGTTGCCCAGTGGACCCTGCAGGCTCAGTCGACAACCACCTGGGCGGCGCCGGCTTCCATGCGGCCCACAACGGCGGCATCGGCAAAACCATGGCGGGCGAACAGGTCCAGCACCTGCTGCACGGTGTCGGGGGTGCAGGACACCAGCAGGCCGCCCGAGGTCTGCGGGTCGGTCAACAGGGCGCGCTGGGCGTCACTGGTGCCGCTGGCCAGTTGCACGCTGGCGCCGTAGCTGGCCCAGTTGCGGGTGGAGGCGCCGGTGAATACGCCTTGCGCGGCGAAGTCGGCCACGCCCGGCAGCACTGGCAGGGTGCGGCTGTCGATGCGGGCGGTCAGGCCTGCGCCGCGGGCCAGCTCCAGGCTGTGGCCCAGCAGGCCGAAGCCGGTCACATCGGTCAGGGCGTGCACGCCGGCCAACTGCGACAGTTCCATGCCGGGGCGGTTGAGCTGGGTGGTGGCGGCCACCATGGCGCGGTAGGCCGCGTCATCGAGCAGGTTCTTCTTGAGCGCGGCGGACAGAATGCCTACGCCCAGCGGCTTGCCCAGCACCAGCACATCGCCGGCCTGGGCGTCGGCGTTGCGCTTCATCTGCTTGGGGTTGACGATGCCGATGCCCACCAGACCGTAGATGGGCTCCACCGAGTCGATGGAGTGGCCGCCGGCCAGCGGGATGCCGGCGTCGCGGCACACGGATTCACCGCCTTCCAGGATCTTGGCGATCACGTCGTGCGGCAGCACATTGATGGGCATGCCCACAATGGCCAGCGCCATCAGCGGCGTGCCGCCCATGGCGTAGATGTCGGACAGCGCATTGGTGGCGGCGATGCGGCCAAAGTCGAAGGCGTCGTCGACGATGGGCATGAAGAAGTCGGTGGTGGCGACGATGGCCTGCTCGTCGTTGATGCGGTAGACGGCGGCGTCGTCGGCCGTCTCGGTGCCCACCAGCAGATTGGGGAAGAACTGCTTGGGCAGGTTGCTCTTGGCCAGCAGTTCCGACAGCACGCCGGGGGCGATCTTGCAGCCGCAGCCACCGCCATGGGACAGCGAAGTCAAACGGGGCACGGCAGGGGCGGTGGTGGAGGCTGGGGTGGTGACAGTCATGGCAGCGTGTGAAAAAGCCCGCGGCACAGGCCGGGCGGGCAGGGTCCAACAGGGCCGGTGGGCGCCGCCGTGCTGCGGGGCAGGGGGGCGGTGCGCCAGCGGCGACTCCCCCTATTATCGGCAGCTGGGCCTGCGGCCAGGAAGCCTGGGTTGCGGCGGTCGTTTTTCTGCTTTTTTTTCAGTCTATGGATGCTTCTGTCTCTGCGGCCGGTGGGCCGCCCGCTCCGGGTGTTTCCGCCGGCCCCTATGGTTCCCTTCCCCTGGTGGCCGCGCCGGGCACGGCCAGCGTGGCACGGCTGGAGCAGCGCAGCTTCAATGCCTGGCCGGCGGTGCGCACGGCGGTCATGGACGGCTGGCTGCTGCGCAGCAGCGGTGGCTACACCAAGCGCGCCAATTCGGCCAACGCGGTGCAGGCCGGTGCCTTGCTGGACGGTGGTTTGCTGCAGGCCATCGAAGCCTGGTATGCGCGGCAGCAGCTGCCCACCATCTTCCGGCTGTCCCCGCTGGCGGATGCACAGTGCGATGCGCTGCTGGCCGCGCGGGGCTATGCCCTGGTGGAACCTTCCCGTTTTCTGCTGCGCCACGGCACGCCAGCGGACGGCCAACTGCCAGCTGTGCCCGCCGTGTCCGTGGAGCGGCACTGCACGCCGGCCTGGCTGGCCGGTTATGCCCAGGCCAGCGGGCTGGCGGCGCAGCAGCAGCCCTGGCACCAGCGGATTGTGGATGGCATTGGCGGGCAGTGCGCCTATGCCACGGTGGAGCAAGGCGGGCGCAGCGTGGCCTGGGGCCTGGCGGTGCTGGAGCGTGGCGCTGCGGGTCTGTACGACGTGGTGGTGGCGCCGGAATGCCGGGGGCAGGGCCTGGGCCGGCAACTGGTGTGCGGCCTGCTGCAATGGGCCGCGGCGCAGGGGGCGCAGCAGGTGGACCTGCAGGTGCGCGGCGGCAACCAGGTGGCCGAGCAGCTGTATGCCAGCCTGGGCTTTGTGCCGGTCTATGGCTACCACTACCGGGTGCAGCGTTAGGAGCTGGCTCTTTAGTTTCGGCTTCGGTGTGGACGCGGTGCCGGTGAGCGATCGCTGAAGTGCTGTGGGGCTGGCGGTGCGCGGCAGCGCTGCGCACCCGGGGGGCTGTGCCTTCTGAACGTGCCTTCTGTGTCCTTGCCGCGTGCCTTCCGCGTGCGTGCTGTGTGTTTTTCGCGCGTTTCCTGCGCGCCGGCCGGGCAAGGTGAAGGTGTCTATCGTTCGGCCGTATCGTCCCTGCGGGGGCGCACAAAGCGTTCCGGAAAGCGCAACACGCCCAGGCCCAGGCCCTGGCCCAGCAGGTCCAGGCCGTCCAGCGCGTCGTCGCCAGCGGGTGCGCCGAACAGGCAGACCCGGTCGCGCCCGGCGTGCTTGGCCTGGTAGAGGGCCTGATCGGCCTGGTGCAGCAGCACACTGCTGCAGACGTCTGCACTGTCGGCAGCCAGGGCGCTGACGCCCACGCTGATGGTCACCGGCCAGCTGCCCCTGGCATGGTGGGCGCGCAACTGGTTGCGGGCAGCTTCACACAGGCGGTTGGCCAGCTGCACGGCCTGTTCGGCCGTGGTGTCCGGGCAGACCACAATGAACTCTTCCCCGCCATAGCGGCCCGCCACACTGAGCGGGCGCAGCTGCTGGCGCAGCATCAGCCCCATGCCGGCCAGCACCTGGTCGCCAGCCGGGTGGCCGCACTGGTCGTTGACGCGCTTGAAGTGGTCCAGGTCCATCAGCAGCACGGCCAGGGGCCGGCGCTGGTGGTGGGGCAGATCCAGTGTGTGCTGCAGGGCCTGCATGACCGTGCGGCGGTTGGGCAGGCCGGTGAGGCTGTCTTCATTGGCAAAGCGCAGCAGCTGCTGGTCTGCCCGCGCCTGGGCCATCATCAGAAAGCCGATGGCCTTGAGGTGCAGGGCGATGAACAGCACGGCATAGGACAGCAGCAGCGAAGAGCTGCTGCGGGTGCTGGAAGGGGAGAGCACGGTCAGCGACAGCTGGGGCGAGAACATGCGCAGCACCAGGGCCGCGGTGAGCAGCGCCACGCCTGCCATGAACACCCATTCCCCGCGCCCCATATGGTGGTAGCGGCGCAGCAGGATCTGCGCCATCCACAGGTTGTGCAGGATCAGCATGCCGCAGACGGTGCGCGTGCGCGCCACGACCTGGGCCGGATCCAGCAGCAGCACATAGACCACGGCGATGCACACCGGCAGCACGTACAGCCAGGCGGTGGTGAGCGGGATGCGGTAGAAGCGGTGCAGGCTGGCAATGCTGGCGCAGATGCCGCTGGCAAACGCCACATAGCCGATGCCGGATAGCAGGGGCCGTAGCGGGGAGCCCATGAAGCTCAGGCAGCTGAAGCCTACGCCGAACAGCACCAGGCCCAGTGTCAGCTGGCTGCCACCGTCGTTCCAGAATTTTCTGCCCCAGAAACCCGTCAGCGCAGCGAGGGTGACCGAGGACAGAACGATCATCATCGACACCGTCGTCAAATCCAGCATGATCTATTTCTATCCCCCCTGTGCGCGACATCGAACCCTCTCTGTGCGCAGCCTGTCGGCATTCGAATAAATGCTATCGGCAATTGCCTACCAAGGCACCTGGGTGGAATGCGGGCGAGATGAAGTCAGGATGCTGTGTATTTGATAGCTGTTGACGGCTTTCCGAATGGCCCTGGATGCCGCTGTCTGGACATGTATCCAGCACGGCGCAAGCCCCTGTTTTGCAATGCAGAACAGGGTTTCTGGATGGGCGGTAGCGCTGGTGGTGGAACCGGGGGATGCCCGGCAGGTGCGGTGTGCGGCTATGGCGGTGCTGTGGGGCAGCAACGGAAAGCGGCAGTCACCTGGCGCGAACATCAGTGCGGACAGGGCACGCCCTCATGCCCCATGCCCCATGCCCTCACGCTGTGCGCAAGCGCTTGACGCTGCTGGTCACCACGCCCCAGATCTCGATGTGCAGTCCCTCCTGGGGATGGATGTCCGGATACGCCGGGTTTTCCGGGTGCAGAACGAACTGACCGTCGCGCACATGCAGGCGCTTGCAGGTGAATTCGCCATCCACCTGGGCCACCACGATGTCGCCGTGCACGGGCTGGAGGAGTTTGTCCACCACCAGCATGTCGCCGTCGAACATGCCAGCGCCTTCCATGCTGTCACCCGTCTGCCGCAGGATGAAGATGGACTGCGGGTGCTGCGCCAGTTCTGTGGCCAGGTCGAGGTGCGTGACCGCACCGCGCTCCGCCGCACTGGCACGGCCGCCGCGCGCGGGCGCTGCCAGCATGGGCAGCGGCATGGCGGTGATGGTGGCGGGCACGGGCATGCCGGCAAGGAAACGATGGCTGTACATGCATACAGTATATGCGAGTCATGCGACGGATGCTGCCGCGGTTTGTGACCGGGTGTGTCTACAGCCGTTGGGGTGGGGGAGAGCTGCTGAACCGGTAGAGCGGCGTTGCCTATGGTTATTAGGTCTGGAGTGATCAGAGCTTGGCTTCATCAGCGTGTGGCAGACCGCTTTTATGTGGTGTATGCCGCTGAGAGTAGGTGCTTTTTTTAGTAATGACCCCGCGTCGTATTTGAGCAGCCTATTGGACAGAAAGAGCATGTTGCTTTCATCCGTCTGCTCCAAGTTAATTTGGCAGCAGGAAGCGTGCTCGCATCTTTAAGTACTGAAATCCCATTCATGTATCATTAGTATTTGAATGTTACACCGCGGTTACTGCACACATCGGCTGCTAGGGGACTAAAACAAGCGGCTCCTTCTTTTTCATAGCACTTGCTGTGATGGCTGAAGAAAATGGGGTATGTATTCTGCGTTGTGACAGTTCAACGTGCTGTCGAAACTGAATCTACGCTAGTGCTTATAGAGCGAGAGTTGCTGTATGCGTCGTGCCATAGTTCAGAGCAGGTGCGACGCCCTGCATTCGCAGCGGCCTATGCTTTGAGGCCTGTGTACGTCACGGGTGGCCGTAACGTGCCATGACACACAGAGGCAGCGACATTAGGAGAACAGCGTATGGAAGATGGTCGCAGCCTTCGGTTTGCCTACATCTGTCGCATCGTGCAATTGGCGTGTTAGGGAGAAGAATAGATGATCAACTTTGGATCGCTAGCGAAGGCATCAGGGGGCGAGGTCCCTGCAACGCTCGAAGAGCTGTTCAAACAATTAGACCGTAAAGCCACACATACTGGTCTTCGTCCAGCCCAGCTTGCCGCACTGGCCGCACTGAACCAGCAGATCGAGCACAAAGATGTCATCATGAAGTTGAGTACAGGGTCCGGAAAGACGGTGCTGGGCCTGCTTTATGCCGAAATGATGCGTCGCAAGTACAAGGGCGAGCCTGTAGTTTATCTGTGCCCGACCAATCAATTAGCCGATCAAGTCGTCGAGACTGGCAGGCTTATTGGCGTGAAGGTCAGCACATTCCCCAGCAAGGGACTGCCCTATGACGCGTTGAGCGGTGATACTGTTCTTGCTTGCACGTACGACCGCCTGTTCAATGCGAACTCGGTCTTCGAGAACAAGTCGATCCGGCCTTCAGCCATAGTCATGGACGATGTTCATGCTGGCGGCGAACGAATTCGTAAGGCTTATACCGTCCAGGTGCCTGATACCGTTTTTCCTGCGTTGCGAGCATTGCTCGAACCGTTGTGCAATGCCACCGATGCAGCTACTTGGGCAAGCATCGTCAGAGGCGATGCCGGTTCGACGTACGAGGTACCGTACTGGGTGTGGGCGCAGGTTTGCGGTGAGGCCGCCAGATTGATGGCTGACTTGATTGACAAACCTCCGCTGTTGTTCACATGGGGGAACATAGCTCGCTATCTAGAGTTGACGCGATGCTGTATTTCAGGTGTGACGGCGGAGATTGCGCTGCAGATACCGCCAGTGGAGGAGGTGTCGGCATATGCCGGCGCCAAGCATCGGTTGTTCATGTCGGCCAGCATCAAGGACAGCTCTGGCATGATCGCAGCGTTAGGATGCTCGCCTGACGCCTATAAACGTCTAATCGAGCCAAAAGAAGATGAAGGTGCGGGCGAGAGGATGATTTTGCCCACGTCGCTTATAAACTCAGATAGTGAAAAAAAGGAGATCGCTGCCGCGTGTGCGGAGTTGGCCACGAAGACCAACGTCGTTGTTCTCACGACATCGGCGGCCCAGGCTGCGACGTGGATTACGGCGGGTGCCGTTTTGTCGCAGGGCGGTGACTTCGATGGAACGCTTGAGAAACTGCGTACGACTACTGGGAACTACGTCGTGTTCGCGCAGCGTTTCGACGGCGTCGACTTACCCGATGATGCTTGTCGCGTCCTCGTCATCGACGGCGTACCGGGTGGGGAGCGCATCATCGACCACGTCGATGCATACCGACAGAAAGACAGCCCGGAATACGAGGTGCGAACGGTTAATAAGTTCGAGCAGGCACTAGGCCGGGCGGTCCGCTCCAGTGCTGACTTTGCGACAGTGTTGCTGGTTGGTACGGATATCGCGGCTTTCATTGGCCGCAAGAACGTCGCGGGGTTGCTTGAGGAGCGCACTCGGCGACAAGTGGAACTTGGACAAGAGCTGGCGCGTTTACCGGACCATGCTGGCAAGTCGATCGGTGTGGTCATCCAGGATCTTGCGCAGGCGCTACTGGATCGCAATGAGGGTTGGCGGTACGCGCACAAGACGCGCGTCGCTGTGACTGATAAACAGGTGCGCGATACGGCACTGACACCCTATGAAGCCGGTGCGCTTGCCATGCGCGAGGCCTGGAGTATGGCGAAGGCCAAGAACCCGCAAGGTGCAGTCGCGCGCCTTCGCGATGCTGTCAACGCCAATCACCTGCACCCGGTCCAGAAGGCCGAGCTGCTGTACTGGATCGCGGCGTACCAACACCAATTCGATCCAGGTCAGGCTGCAGAGGTTTACAAGGCTGTCTTTGGTTTGAATACCAAATTTCCAAGGCCACTTCAGACGCCCGACAAGCGATTCGCACGCATGACCGATCAGGCGGTGGCGTTATGTGGGGTGTTCGGCATTTTCGGTTCTACGAACGCTGCTCTGGCGCGCGTCGACGAGGTGAAGGCCAAGCTAGCTTTCGCCAACGAGGCAGAAACCGTGGAGCGCGGCCTGCATGAGCTAGGCGAATTACTTGGCGCAGCCAGCAGCCGGCCCGAGAAGGAGACCGGTCGCGGTCCGGACGTACTCTGGTTATTTGATGACTGTGGGGCCTGCATTGAGGCGAAGAATGAGAAGACGGCGCCGATCCACAAGTCCGACGCCGCCCAGTTGCTCCTGAGCAATACCTGGTGCGATGAGCATCTCGTGGCCGGTACTCCGAGGCCGACGCCTGTTTTTGCGACCAACGTAACGTCCGCTGATCGAGCCGAGGACATCGCGTTTGGACCCAGGCTGATGCCTGAGCCAGTGCTCATGGACATCGTTGATCGGCTTCGCAAGGTGCTGATGAGCCTCGCCTTTGACGGCCCCCTGTTCACAGACCCCGGAGTCGTTGCCGCAAAGCTGCGCGAGCAAGGTATCACTGGCGCTGCGATCATTACTCGATTGGCTGTAATGAAAAGCTGATGCCTGCAGTGCCCAGCGAAAAAGCTGTTTGACTGCTACTGATACTTGGCAACCATGGACGACTGAACAGTAAATCGGTTCTGTCGCGCGTCCAGTCTAACTTATAGATTCGGTGCACGGTACACAACTGGCATCACTAATCCAAGTATGGCAGTCGGCGGTCCAGTGAGTCTGTATCGCCGGCATAGCTTTATGAGGCTTGAACGGCAGCAGTGGGGCGATTGCTGCCGATTAGGTCGGCCCTCTCAATACGTCAAACGTGCATTTGGCACAAGCTCACCCTAGCGATAGCGGCACCGCGTTCTTGTCTCAGTTTTGGTTGATGTGGCGCATGGCGTTCACCAACACGCTGTGTTTCCGGCCTACAGATTTGCTTTCTCGGGTAGCAGTAAAGGCAGGTCCCACGTCTGCGGGCTCGGATCCAGCTGCATGATGCCCCACCGGGCCCAAGACAAAAATCTTCCTCGTATCGCGCACAGATGTTTTTGGTTTTATTTTAAAGAGATATTATATAAATATGGATGACGCAAAGAATCTCATGCTTAGCATGATGAACACTCTTAAAGAACGGATAGGAAACCCTTTGATCGGAGCGTTTGCAACAGCTTGGGTTGTTTGGAATTTTAAGATTGTCCTAGTCATTTTCAGCAAAGGTGATGGCGGCTGGAAAGCAAAAATTGACTACATCTTTAAAGATTTAATGCAAGACTGGAGTGACTGGCTGTTGCACGGGTACGTCGTGCCTTTAGTAATCGCCTGTATTTGGATTTTTGCTCTTCCTCCTATTCTTCGGAAGATAAGTTGTTGGCATGAAAAGCAGAACAACTTAACTAGAGAAAAATTGTTTGAAGCGACGCAAGAAAAGGTTCTATCAAAAGCTGACGAACAAGCCCTTCGAGAACACATTCTTGCTGAACGATTAAAAATTATCGAAAATAGAGAGCGCGATGCTAAAGCTCTGCAAGGTTTAATTGAAGATAATTCAAAAATATCTAATTCAAACATAGAGCTTCAAAAAGAAATAACAAGATTAATTGAGATTAATAAAGAAAGTATAAAAAAAGAGCAAGATCTATCTTCAAGATTAAAAAATCTTGCGAGAGAAGTCGATCCTCCTGCTGTTTTAATAAACTCCGAAATTTTTAATGATAAAGTTAAATTTGATGCCGCTTTAGAGCTAATTGGATTTAAAGAACCATATTCAAATAAATTATATACATCGTTTATTAAAAATGAGTAAAATAATTTCATCATACCTATGATTTTTTTGCGTGATGCTGCTTTCCAAAATGTTGTGATTTTTGATAGGAATCAGATTCTTGATGAAAATATCATGATATCTATAATGGTATTATCGAAGCAGATGCAACATACAAAGTCTCATTCTATGAGCTACTTAAAAGATCAGCTTAATAGGGTAGGTGTAAAAAACGCAGAATCACTGGTTGAGCGTCTTTTGATGCATAAATATCTGCGTGGAATTTCCGCCGGAGATGGTAATATTTTTTATGTTATGGATCACAGAATGACTGCAGCAAATGATTTTTTATTGCGTATTGGATTTGAATTGAAAATTAATTAATGAATTGATTATTAGTTTTCAATATATCTCCACTTCGTGCCATCTGCACTTTGCTGTCCAGGCCGTCGTCGCTGAGGGTGTGACAGGCCTTTTTCACTAGCCAACTTTGGCTGTTGATGTCTTCCTTGACGCCGGTGATCCGTACGGGGCTTCGAGATATGAGTTCTGGACGTTCTAGGGGCGGACATTGGGCGCGGTGTCCTGTTCGCTAGCGGACCACTTTGGTGGCTGCCTGCTTGCGTCTAGCTCGTGGCTCAGATAGTTGCGCTTGGCGAGCTCGTCAGGAAGGCACGTCTGCCTGATGTTCAGAAGCTTGGCATCTGTAATGCGGCTAGCGGTGCCGCTGTGATCGGCAAAGACCGACTGACAAAGCGCGCGCAGAATGAAAAAGCCCCAGTGGTGAAGGGCTGGGGCTTTAGGGGGTTCTTGCGAACCGGTGTTCTGGCGGAAAGCAGCTGGAGTCGAACCAACCCAGGAGTGACTGACACCCCTCACCGGGTTTGAAGCCCAGGAAATCATCTGGAGGGATTCCTTTGGAATTAAAGGCCTAGATGATTTCAATGACTTAGCTTTCGCCTCTTGTGGTACTTGGTCGTAGTAGCACATCGGTATGAGCGGTGAGTCTAGCAGGTGCCTGGATGAAATCTGGAAAAAAAATCTATGAGGGCATCTCCAGAAGTCTCTTGCCTGAGCTTCCCCCCCCCCCCCTCCCTGTGCGGTGCTGAGGGGGGCTACTTGGGGCCGTGGGGGTTTTGATGTCTTGCTGCACTCAGCCAGGCGCACTCCTTGAAGGAGCCTCCACAGGCAGTTACTTCAAGCGGGCTAAGTCCATTGATTCGGGATCTATCAGCGACACTCGCCGGAAGACCTGGGTAATATGTATGGATTTATGCGGTACCTCTTAAAAAGGCTACTAATCTCGATGCAACTCCTTGCATGTCACCATGCATACAAACGACTAATTCATCTGCTTCGTAGATCCAAGCGGGCGGATATGTGCACTGTGGCGATATTGAATTGCTGAGGAAAAAAATCCTCCACAATCGCTCCGTTGCTCGCACTTTACGCACTCGTCCAAGTATTCATTCTTCCAGTCGGAAATAGACTTCCGATAGATAGAGCGCAAGTCGTCATTGACCAAGCACAGTTGATGGTTGTAGATGGATGTGTTAATCCCATAGCTCATCAACACGCCTGCTGCTGCAGACAGCGTATCTCGATAATCGTGCGGATCTACCCAGAGCTTATCCAGGTTGGCGCGTGTAAAGCCCGTGATCTCGAGGCCCATCAAGGCAACATGCTGGACGAACAGAAGGTTCCTTGCAATAAAGCGGCATGTTTGCACTAGGCGTGGCAGCGTTTCTCGGTGTACCACCACACGGATTTCCACTTGTACACCTGCGGCACGCAGGTTAAGGATCCCCTTAACTGTTTCATCAAATGCGCCTGGCGCTTGCACCACATAGTCATGGCGCACAGGATCGTCGGAATATAGAGGAATACCCAAATTGAGGTTTGGGTGCTTTACCTGCCCGAGCTTGTGCGCGAACGCTGGATCGTGAAAAGCGCGTCCGTTGGTCAGGATGTCGATACGCGTGCGCGGTAGATGGTGTTTGACGTGCTGCACGAGCGCGATGAAGCGATCCTCATACAGTGTTGGTTCTCCACCCGAAAATCCGAGCGAGGGCGTTCCTTCTGGAATCATGCGAATCAACTCAAAAACCTCATCAAGGATCCAGAAATCATCGACGTTTCTCGGCGGCTGCGAGCACATTAAGCAATAGTGATTGCACTGCTCAGTCAGCAAGATGGTGTTGCTGTTTGAGTTGACTCGAAATAGCACGCTCAAGCTGTCCTGGCTTGGATTCAAGCGCACGATGTCGCCCTCTACCAAATAGGCGTAATCCTCGCCGAGTTGATAGATGTCGCTGGCTGGACTCTGAGCTACGTCGTCAGCAGCCGCCTCAACTCGCAAAAGCACGGCCCCAAAGCCGTCGATATCCTCCAGATGCACGACGTCCTGCAAGAGGGCGTACTGATGGCGAATCCGTGTCGGGAGGCTGGGATCCTGAGTCACTTTCAACAGGCGCGGTTCGATAGCTGATTTCTTCAGTGCCACCGTTTTTCCACGAAGTTTCAGCATCTTTGAGTCTCCCTATTGAGCCCAACGGGTGAACAAAGACTTGATGTATGGGTCTGACTCCATGAGGGCGATTAAGTGCTTGAAGATAGCCATGTTGCGCGTGCAGAATTCCGATTCAGTTTTTCGGCCTAGGAAATCATTGTGCAAGCCCCAGTGCTGGACCGGATCCGCTCCGCAGTAAGGCTCAAATGCGCAATCAGTACACATGGGGGCACTTTGGGCAAAGCTCTCTTCCAAGGCTTCTAAAAGCGTTTCATTCAAAAAGATCTCTTCGTAACTATGACTCAGGACATTGCCAAGCCTGAACTTCTCGTCCCCCATCTCGGCGAGCATGCGTGCCTCGTCTGAGGCGAACACAGCGCCGTCGTAGTTGTAGACAACCGCGCCCAGTGCGATGCCTGCGGGACTCATCAGATCCACATAGCCTGGATCGTCGAATGTGAGAATCTTCTTCAAGATGGTTGCTGCGTAAAATTCTCGGAACTCGATGCCCTTGCGGTTTAACTCGATTACATAGTCAAGGCCCTGCTTGTAAAACTCCAGCCAGCGCTGCACGCCATAGGCGCGATAGGATTTGGTTTTGATGGCGAACCCATAGGGCGATAGGGGGCGCAGAAAGATGCCTTTGAAATCCTGGGCCAGGTACTCGTCGATGATGGCTTGGGCCTGCGATAAGCTAGCCTCGGTCGTGGTCATTAACGCCGATACATTGGCTTTGCCGATGGCATCGCGCGAGCGTTGTATTCCCTCGATCACGCGCTGGTAGCTGTCACGACCTGGCCGCGGACGATTACCGTTGTGCAGTTCCCTAGGTCCATCCAGGGACGTCGAGATGTGGATGTCGTGCTCCCTGCAAAACGCCAACACATCATCGCTGATGATGGCCAGATTGGTGGCGATGACAAAGCCGAGTTCCTTGCGTGCGTTGTTGCGCCGCTTGCTCTCTGAAACGATGTACTGAATGAGAGGGAAATTGAGAAGGGGCTCTCCGCCTTGGAACTCGATTTTGATGGCATCTGCAGGAGAGCGTAGGGCAAGGTCGATAGCCGCACTCGCCTGCTCCTGCGTCATATCAAAAGATCCCTTGTCCTCGTTTTGCCGAGAGACTTGGCAGTAGGGGCATGAGTGCTCGCAACGTAGCGTGACGACGAAGATATGCAGTCCGGTGAAATTGGCTAACCGCGAATAGCGGGTGCGCAGCTTGATGGCCAGGAGATCTGGAGCCACCGAGGTGTTGGCATCGACCAAGAAATGATGCGAGCGCAGATCAACGTAGATATCTGAGCTTGTGGGAAGTGTGCGATTGGCGAACTGACGGACCTGTTGCTTGGGAAGTACTAGATACTCGCCTGCTATGTTCGTCATGACAAAGCGGTCCGCATCTAGCTCCGTGAACTTGAAGGGCATCAGTTGATACGTGTCGGTCTCGGCTGCTTGCGGTGCAATGCTGGCTATAGCATCCGTGCCTTTCCTGCTCTGGCGTCGATCAAAGAACGTGATGGGCTGAAACTTGCTCATCAAGGCCTCACTGCTCCACGAGGCCGGTACGGGAAAAGGCGTGAGCCAGGATAAGGTTACGCGTGGTAGCTGTCTCTAGCTTGATCTTCTCACGCAGATTCTGATCCAACACCTCGGTCTGGAAATCATCGAGTGCGACTTGATGAGCTTCTTCGCTCGTGTCCTTGCGCTTGGGCTTGAGTGTCACCTTCAGTCCGACTTGCGTAGTTTCGATCTGACAAATAAACCGATCACTGAAACGGTAGGCGGCCTTTTCGATGGCCATCAAAGCGTACACGGCGGGATCAAAAACGAGCGTTGAATTCATGTGGTGGTCTTCGAGTTAGTCGCGCAAAGAAGAGTGCTTGGATAGCGAGATCCACATTAGACGGGCAGCAGCAATTCACCCCCACCGACGAATGACTGCTCGGGATGGTTGCGAGGTGATTAGATTTCAGACGCAGCAGACGTCAAAGCTGCTGGTACAGCAGATAACAGGCGCTTGGCGCCCTTGTGGTGTGCCACCTCCAGCCGGGGGGCTGCATCAAGAGAATCTACGCGCGGACTGTCCGCATGCCGCTGAAGGCTTTAGTAAGCGGAGGAACGGTGCGAAGAATGCGAGGAGTGGCTGGAGTGCGAAGAGTGGGACCGATGATAGGCCAGCATAGTGCCGCTGTCATCGCGCTTCATGAGCATTTGATGTTGCTCATCGCCGCGCACATAGGTCAGCAGAGTACCAATAGAGTCCGCTTGGGTAACACTGGGCATCTTCACTGCTGCGTCGGTCGCTAGGGCAGCAGGTGCATAGGCCTGTGCGGGTGCGCCTGTAGTGATCGCCGCTATGGCAGAGGTGACGGAGATCAGGAAAGTGGCCTTCGACATCTGGCGACCTTTTTTACATTTCGTTGAGGATGTGAGCAACTCTATTTTATTTCATGCTTTTCATCAACACCTGCCGTTCTCGGCATGAGCGAGGAACTGCTTTGGGTCGGGCGCTGTGTCCACAATCGACCGTTTACGGACAGGTGTCCTGAAGGTGTCCAAAAGATAGCTTGACCATGTTACGGACATCATCTAAATTACGGACATCCTATTCGTACACATGAAGAGCCCATGTCCAGAGTCTTTGCTTACTGCCGTGTCTCCACCTCCGAACAGACCACTGCCAATCAGCTACAGGAGATCGCTGCAGCAGGTTTTGAGGTCTCCCCCAGGAGAGCCATTGAGGAGACTGTCAGCGGCTCTGTAGCGGCCTCTGAGCGCCCTGGGTGGGCCTCTCTGGTTGCTAGGCTGGAAGAGGGTGATGTGCTGGTCGTAACTAAGCTGGATCGCCTCGGGAGGAATGCCATGGACGTGAGGGCTACCGTGGATGCTCTCGCTGTTGATGGCGTGAGGGTCTACTGTCTGGCCCTCGGTGGAATGGACCTCACGAGCCCTGCAGGGAAGATGACCATGGGCGTTATCAATGCCGTGGCTGAGTTTGAGAGGGACCTCCTGATCGAGAGGACCCAGGCAGGTCTAGCCCGCGCGAAGGCAGAGGGGAAGTCCCTGGGCAGGCCCAAGAGCCTCAGCAGTGAGGAGACTCAGGAGGTCCTCAAGAGGCTGGCGGCAGGGGAATCTGTAGCGGCCATAGCTAGGGCCATGGAGACCTCTAGGCAGACTGTGATGCGAGTCAGGGATATGGTCTGATGCCAGAAGGCCTCCAGAGGTTCTCTGAGAGGTTCTGTGGTCTGGCTGATGGGCAGGCCTGGGCGCGGCGCCATCGGGGTGCTAGGGAGTCTTCTCGTGGCCTCTGTGGCTGTCTATCGTTGCCTGTGAGTTCTTCAGGCTCCGTATGGATGCTGATGGGCAGGTAGGCAGAGACTCTGATTTGCTACGACTTTTGGTAGCAAGTAGATTGCTAGACCAGTCTGTAGCCCGTATAGATGCTGGTCCTCGTGCTATCAATCAATAACCCAGACAATAGGACGGCACCTCCGGATCAACCTATCTCTTATAGAGAGACCAGAAGAGACCTACAGCTACCTCCAGATGACCTCAAGAAGTAATGACCATCATAGATAAATGACCAATCATCACCTCTAGAAGTACCTCCAGAAGAGACCTATAGGGGTGTTTTATATACCACATTTATGACCTATTGAATAGAGTCTCTGTGTGGTCTATGCAACGCAGTAGGGTCCTCCATCGCTACTCCCTTGGGGAGCCCCTCAAGCGTCTTGTGTCAGCGTAGACCCTAGGAAGGCTAATGGAGCTGTAGGAGAGCGTCTGGATGGCCTTCTGGCGGTCTTCCATGTCCAGGTGTGTGTAGACCTTTCGGCCTGTGGAGCCGCCTGTCTCGTGGCCTGTAATCGCGTCCTGCACTTGCTCTTGCACCTGGGCCTTGTTTAGTCTTGTTCTGACTGTGTGCCGGAAGCTATGGAAGTCCAGCCATCTGCTATTGAGGCCAATGCTCTTCCTATACTTGCTGAACCATGCGCTTGCGGTATTTGCGCTCTTCAGGAGGGGCCAAAGGCTACCGTTCGGGTCTTGCTTCCGTACATCCTCGGCGTAGCCCAGTAGACCCAGGCGAATCAGCTCGGAGTGAATCGGGAGGGATCTTCGGGAACCTGCGGTCTTCACGCGCTGGCCTTCTCCTTCATCAGTGATTTTTATGATGGGGATGCCATCCTCTTCGGTAATGTCGGAGACCCGTAGCTGCGCCAACTCCCCTATGCGGGCCCCTGTGTAGAGACCAATGATGGGAATCCAGTAGGCTGCAGGACCTCCTCCAGTGCGTCCCTCTGGCGGCACCTCATAGGCTTGGAACAGCGGTTGACTGAATAGCTGGTGTAGCTCCTCATCCTTCCACGGCCTGCGAGTAGTGGTCTTTGGGTCCTCGATACTGAGTCCTTGCCATGGATTCTTCTGGATTGCCTCCAGCTCCACGCAAGCAAACTTCAGCAGCGAGTTCACATACATCAGCCTGTCCCTGGCAGTCTTTGGGCTGATGCCTCTATCGGGCTCCTGTAGCCATGCCTTGAAAGTGTTCCCCTGGGTTCTGGTGACCTTCTGGACATACAGAGGCGAGCCTAGGCACTCTTCGGCGCTATCCAGAGACCGTGAGCAGGCCTGGGTTGTGTCCCTGGTCTTGGGGGATGCCTTCAACCACTGGTAGTAGATGTCCCTGAGGGTTTGGCCTTTGGCTATGCCTTGGGCTTGCACGGAAGACGCCACAGGAGCCCTTGTAGAGGCTTGTTGTGTCAAGGTGAGGGGGAGGTGGCTATCTTCATCAATAAGCTCTCCTGAGTCTCTCCTGGAGGCATCCAGCCATGCCTGCCGATATGACCTCAGGTAAGCCTTGAGGGTCTCCTTCAGCCCTTCAGTCTCCTCTGTGATGGTATGACCCAGTGCTCTTGCATCCTCTTGGAGGAGCGGCAGGACGGTCCGAAGGTTTAGCCCAGCCAGGGCTCTTCCGGTCTCCTGGGACTGCGTGGTGTTGAGGATGGTTAGGGCATTCAGCTCCCTGTCTGTAAGCCCTTCCAGAGGCTTCCTCTTGGGCAGAGGAATAGACCCATCAGCCGCACGTATCAGGGGGAGACCAACCAGGGACAGGGCTCGGAGGATGGGGTCGTTCCCCTCTCTCCGGTGAGAGTCAGTCTGGAGGACTCTCTTACGGGCTCCATCGGCCAGAACCTGCGCCAACTCAGGAGTGACGGCCTCTAATACCTGAGGATTGAGAGCCTTGCGCTTGGCCTCGAATTCATCCAGCCATTTGGCCTTCAGGTGGAGACCCTTATGGACTGCCTCTGTCTTGTCGCTGGTCTTAAGTGCGGTATTGATCTTGGTCTTACCGCCGTAAGAGGCCTGGAGGTCTTTTGGAATGAGGATCAATAGGGACCAGCGGGAGCCCCTCAGATTCAGTCCTTCAACAGTCGCCATTTCGTCTTTCCCTTGAGCGTGGGATTGAGGAGGACGATGTGGCACTTGACTGTAGTACTTGTTCTGGCGGAAAGCAGCTGGAGTCGAACCAACCCAGGAGTGACTGACACCCCTCACCGGGTTTGAAGCCCGGCCGCGCCACCGGGCACGATTGCCTTCCTTGGGAGGAAAGCGGCGATTCTACCGTGTTACAGCCTGTGTGCAGGGCAGACTGCGGCGATGTGGAGCACAGGGAATGTCCCAGCCCCTGCTGCACACCTGCATCGTTATCTCCATCCCATCCCTAGCCCAGCCCAGCCCAGCCCAGCCCAGCCCAGCTCAGCCGATCTCCATCGCATGACATCGCATCGCCACCATCACCCCTGTGCGCTCAGCGGCTGCGGTTCCATTGCGCGTCCGGGCGCAGCACGTGGGCGTCGCGCACGCGGCGGGTGTAGCCCAGGCGGTCGAAGCATTCGATGATCTGGATGGCGCGTTTGCGGCCCAGGCCGGTGGCGTCGCGGAAGGCGCGGGCTTCGACCTCGCCGTGGGCGGCCTGGGCGGCCAGTTGCTGCACGATGTCGGCCAGTTCGTCCATGCGCGCAGCGCTGTAGAACAGGTCTTTGACCACCTGGAACAGCTGGCCCTGGCGGGCGAGCTTGCGCAGCAGCTGGCGCACGGCTTCTTCGCCGGTGCCGGTGTCGGCGGCCAGGTCGCGCACCCAGGGCGGGTCGTAGCGGCCGGCGTGCAGCAGCGGCAGCAGTTGTTCCGACAGCGTCTGCTCGGCGGCGGTGAGCTGCACGCTGTGGCCGGGCAGATGCAGCCAGGCGCCGCTGGCGGTGATGCTGCCGTCCTGCAGCAGCGCCTCCACCAGGCCGGCCCACAGCGCGTCGTGCTGGTTGTGCACCAGCCCGGGCAGGGCCATGCGACGCAGGCGGGCGGCGTTGATGCCGGGTTCGTCCGGGTTCTTGGCGTGAAAGCGTTCCAGCGTGTCCAGCACGCGTGCGCGCAGTGGCTGCCAGCGGGCGGCATCCAGCAGCAGGGCATCGCCATCCGCCATGGGCAGGCGCAGCGTGCCGGGCAGGGCAGCACCGTCCAGCGCCCGCCCGGTCAGGCGGGTCAACTGCGACAGTGGCAGGCCGTGGGGGGCCTGGGCAATCAGGGCGGCGGGGCTGGCGGTGGCCACTAGTTGCTCCAGCGCGTCCAGATAGGCCGTGCGTTCGGCACTGCGGCGCTTGCGGGCCGGGGCATAGGGGTCCACCACCATGCCGCCGGCGATGGTGCGGCTGGCCTGGGCGTTGCGCAGGATCAGGCGGTCGCCGGGCAGGGCGAACACGGGCGCATCCAGCACCAGCTGGGCGCGCACTTCGGTGCCGGGGTCGATGGGCTGGTCCTGCAGCAGCGCCACGTGGGCGGTGCCCTTGTGGGTGCCGATGTGCACGTGTACCGGTGTCCACTGCGCCAGGGGCGGGGCTTCGGGCAGCAGGTGCAGGCGGATGTCGATGCGGTCGGTGGCCTGGAGCAGGCGGCCGTCCAGAATCCAGTCGCCGCGCTGGATGTCTTCCTTGGCGATGCCGGCCAGGTTCAGGGCGCAGCGCTGGCCGGCCACGCCGGTGTCGCTGGCCTGGTTCTGGGCGTGGATGCTGCGCACCCGCACCGACTGGCCGCTGGCCGAGTGCAGCAGTTGATCGCCCACGTTCACGCGGCCGTTGAACACGGTGCCGGTGACCACGGTGCCCTGGCCGGGCAGGGTGAAGACGCGGTCCACGGCCAGGCGGAACAGCCCGTCCTGCGCGCGTGCGGGCATGAGCTGGGCCTGGACATGCAAGTGGTCGCGCAGCGAGGCCACGCCGGGGTCGTCGGCCTGGACGGCATGGGTGGGGAAGATGGGGCTGCCGGCCAGCGCGGTGACCGACAGGATGGCCTGGATTTCTGCGCGCACATCGTCCAGCCGTTCGGGCAGCACGCGGTCGACCTTGGTCAGGGCCACCGTGCCGTGCTTGACGCCCAGCAGCTGCAGGATTTCCAGGTGTTCGATGGTCTGGGGCATGACACCGTCGTCGGCCGCCACCACCAGCAGGGCGTGGTCTATGCCCACGGCGCCGGCCGCCATGGTGTGGACGAATTTTTCGTGGCCCGGCACGTCGATGATGCCCAGCACATCGCCGTTGGGCAGGGGGCTGTAGGCGTAACCCAGTTCAATGGAGATGCCGCGCGCTTTTTCTTCCTTCAGCCGGTCGGTCTCCACGCCGGTGAGGGCGCGCACCAGGGTGGTCTTGCCGTGGTCGATATGGCCTGCGGTGCCGATGATCATGGGTGCCTCTGCTTTCCGCACCGTCTGTGCGGTGCTGGTTCAATGTCTCAATGTGGGGGCGTCAGGCTGCCAGGGTGCCATGGTGTCGTGGGCACGCTGGCAGCGCTGTAGGGAATGGCCTGGGGGTCAGGGTTGGGGCGGGGCCGTGCCAGCGGTGCGCAGCAGGAAGAACTGGGCGATGAAGCCGTCCAGGGCGTCGGCTTCCAGGCAGCGCAGGTCCAGCCACAGTGCGTCGTCGTGCAGGCGCCCGATGACGGGGCGGGGCAGGGCGCGCAGGCGCGCTTCGAGCTGCTGCAGCTGGCGGCCGGCCTGCTTGCCGCTGGCCGGGTAGATCTGTAGGCCCCAGCTGGGCAGGTTGTCCACGGGCAGGGCGCCGCTGCCGATCTGGCTGTGCAGCTCGGCGGTGTCCACCGTCCAGCTGGAGCCCAGTGCGTGCTGCAGCATGGGGGCCAGTTGTTCGGCCTGGGCGCGCATGTCGGCCTGCGGGCGGGTGAACAGGCGCAGCGTGGTCAGGTTCTGGGCCAGGGCCTCGGGGTGCAGGTACAGGCGCAGCGTGGGCTCCAGGGCCGCCAGGGTGAGCTTGCCTACGCGCAGGGCGCGCTTCATTGGGTGCTTCTTGATCCTAGCGATCAATTCCTTCTTGCCGACGATGATGCCGGCCTGCGGCCCGCCCAGCAGCTTGTCGCCGCTGAAGGTGACCACGTCGGCGCCGGCGTCGATGGTTTCGCGCACCGTCACCTCGTGCGGCAAGCCCCACTGGCGCAGGTCCACCAGGGTGCCGCTGCCCAGGTCCACCACCATCTGCAGGTCGTTGGCGTGGGCGATGGTGGTGACTTCGGCGTCGGGCACGCTCTTGGTGAAGCCCTGGATGGCGTAGTTGCTGGTGTGCACCTTCATCAGCAAGGCGGTGTCTGCGGTGATGGCGCCTTCGTAGTCGCGCGCATGGGTGCGGTTGGTGGTGCCCACCTCGACCAGCTTGCAGCCGGCGCGGCCCATGATGTCGGGGATGCGGAAGGCGCCGCCGATTTCCACCAGTTCCCCGCGCGAGACCACCACTTCCTTGCCGGAGGCCAGCGTGGACAGGGTCAGCAGCACGGCGGCGGCGTTGTTGTTGACCACGGTGGCGGCTTCGGCGCCGGTCAGGCGGCAGATCAGTGCTTCCACCAGGTCGTCACGGTCGCCGCGGCCGCCGGTGGCGAGGTCGTATTCCAGGTTGGCGGGGGTGGTCAGCGCTTCCACCACGGCGTCCACCGCCGCCTGGGGCAGCAGGGCGCGGCCCAGGTTGGTGTGCAGCACAGTGCCCGTGAGGTTGTAGACGCTGCGCAGGCGCGGGGCGAACAGCTGGGCGAGCTGCTGGCCGATCTGCGCTGCCAGTGCGGTGGTGGCCACGGCTTCGGGGGCCAGTGCGGTGCCGGCGCGCAGCTGCTGGCGCAGGTCTTCCAGCACCTGGCGCACGGCGTCGGTGGTGGCGATGCGGCCGTAGTCGGCCAGCAGGGGCTGCAATTCAGCCGATTGCAGCAGGCGGTCCACCGACGGCAGGCGGGCGGGTTTCAGGGGGGCGGTAGCGTGGGGTGCGGATGGTGCGGCCACAGGCGGTCTCGGCAAGGTGCATTCGGGAAAATGAAAACGGGCCGCCACGGGGCGGCCCGGCGTGGTGTGCGGGAGAGCGCAGCCTTGTCAGGCGCTTCGGCCGCAGACTGGGGCTTATTGTGCCGGATCGATCAGCCCGTCCTGGGGCTGGTCTGCGTCCTGCGCTTCGGCCACGGCCACATACAGCAGCGGGTTGGCGCTGGCGCGCTGGAAGCGGGTCTGCTCGCTCATCAGCAGGTCCAGCATCAGGCTGGCCAGGTCGTCGGCCAGCGGCTCGGCGAACGGGTCTTTTTCCTGGTTGACCACCTTGCGGTAGGTGCCGCATTCATCGCAGGTTTCGGCGGTGACCACGTCCTTGCTGCCTTCGATGGTTTCGTAGTGGATGCCCTTGGTGGATTCGCAGTGCGAGCACTTGACGCGCACCATGTGCCATTCGGTGCAGCAGGTGCCGCAGTGCAGGTAGCGGTGGCCGTTGGCCTTGCCGCCGATGCGCAGCACGCTGGCCACGGGTTCGCTGGCGCAGACCGGGCAGATGCTGGCCGGGTCGGTGTAGGGCACGTCCACGGGGTTGAGCGCGGCGGCGCGGCGGGCGTAGGTGACCTGCAGCGCGGCCATGATGAACGGCGCCATGCCAATGTGGCGTGCCGCCACTTCTTTTTGCAGCAGCTTGGCGGCAATGTCGTTGCGCTCGGCGTCCGGCAGGTTGCGCAGTTCGGTGATCAGCGGCTGCAGCGGTGCGGGCAGGCCTTCGGCGCTGGAGAGGGTTTCCAGCATGCTGTGCAGCACGGCGTGCCAGGCGGGATCCACATGCTCGGCAGCGGGCAGCAGCGGCATGGAGTGTTGCTGGGCGCGTTCGATGGTGCTGGTGTCCAGCGGGGCCAGTTCCACGCTGCTGGCGGCGGCCTGCTGGGCGTCGACGATCTTGGCGGCGAACTGCAGGTAGTCGGCGATGGGGTTGCCGTCGGCCAGCTGGCGCAGGCGGGCCGCGCGTTCGCTGAACAGGCTGGCGACCTGCGGCAGCAGGATGCGGGGGAAGGAGGTCTTGTCCAGCGCTTCGATTTCGCCGGGTTGGAGGATACGTTGCTGCATTTGTGTGGTTCTCAATGAAGGCCGCCGGCGGCCCGTGAAGGCAGCCGGCGGCAGTCAACAAGCGTCAATGAGGAGGGGCTGAGGAGGAGTGCCCCTGTTTTTTTAGTCGTTGTCGCCGGTCATCTTGCGATACCAGCCGCGGTGATGCTGCTTGGCCCAGGCGCGTGTCACTGTGCCATAGAGCATGGCACGGATGGTGCCGCGGGTCCAAATAGCCGCATACACGTGCATGATGATCAGACCGATCATCCACACGGCCGCAATGGCGTGCACCACCGAAGCGGCACGCACCACGCCCACCGGCAGGTTCCACCAGGCGCGCCACATCAGCACGCCGGTGATGGTGATCAGCGCCATGCCGATGACCAGGCCCCAGAACAACAGCTTCTGACCGCCGTTGTACTTGCCTTGTTCGGGCATGTCGTGGTCGTCGCCGTCGATCATCTTGTTGACGTTCTTGAGCCAGTCAATGTCGCGGGGTTCCACGATGTTGAGCTTGGCAAAACGGCAGGCCATGACGATGAAGAACAGCGCCATCACCACCCCGATGTAGGGGTGCAGGATACGGCTCCACGGACCGCCGCCGAACAGCTGGGTCAGCGGGAAGAACGCCGGGTGGAAGAACGCCAGGCCGGACAGGGCCAGCAAGATGAAGCAAATGCCGACCACCCAGTGGTTGGCGCGCTCCGATGCGTTGTAGCGCACGAGGTCGCGGGGATTGCGTTTCATTTGCCAGACTCCTTATTCAGCGCTTCGGCGTCCTTGCGTTCCATTTCATCTTCCAGCTCCTTGGACACGTCGTTCGGGCCCTTGGTGATGTAGTGGAACAGGCTGCCCACGGCAGCGGCGCCCAGTGCGGCCATGGCCAGCGGCTTGGCCACGCCCTTCCACAGTGCGACCATGGGACTGATCTTGGGATCGTCCGGCAGGCCTTTGTAGAGGGAGGGCTTGTCCGCATGGTGCAGCACGTACATCACGTGGGTGCCGCCCACACCTTGCGGGTCGTACAGGCCTGCCTGGTCGAAGCCACGGTTTTTCAGGTCGACCACACGGTGGGCGGCCTGGTCCTTCATGGCTTCCTTGGTGCCAAACATGATGGCGCCGGTCGGGCAGGTCTTGACGCAGGCCGGTTCGCGACCCACCGCCACGCGGTCAGAACACAGGGTGCACTTGTACGCCTTGTGGTCCTTCTTCGAGATGCGGGGGATGTTGAACGGGCAGCCGGTGACGCAGTAGCCGCAACCGACGCACTGGTCCTGCTGGAAGTCCACGATGCCGTTGCTGTACTGCACGATGGCCCCGGGGGAAGGGCAGGCCTTCAGGCAGCCCGGGTCTTCGCAGTGCATGCAGCCGTCCTTGCGGATCAGCCATTCGAGGTTGCCGGTCGCTTCGTTCTCGTACTCGGTGAACCGCATCACGGTCCACGACTGATCGGTCAGATCGGTCGGGTTGTCGTAGACGCCGGCTGCTGCCGTGCCGATTTCGTCGCGCAGATCGTTCCACTCCATGCAGGCTGTCTGGCACGCCTTGCAGCCGATGCATTTGGAGACGTCGATCAGCTTGGCCACCTCGCCGCTGTGCGTTTCGCGCGCACTGGGGGCAGGGGTGGTCGTCGCGGAGCGGCGCTTGATATCAAGGGACATGGTTGAAGACATCAGCTACTCCTTAAGCCTTCTCAACCTTCACGAGGAAGGTCTTGGATTCAGGGGTCAAGCTATTGCCGTCACCGACCGAGGCGGTCAGGTTGTTGGCCATGTAGCCCTTGCGGCCCTGGGACGAGAAGCCCCAGTGGATAGGCACACCCACGTGGTGGATGGTCTTGCCGTCGATCTGCATCGGCTTGATGCGCTTGGTCACCACGGCCGCAGCCTTGACGAAGCCGCGCTTGGACGACACCTTGACCTTTTGGCCGGTCTCGATGCCCAGCTCCTTGGCCAGCGCCTCGCCGATTTCCACGAACTGCTCGGGCTGAACGATGTTGTTCAGGTGCACGTGCTTGGTCCAGTAGTGGAAGTGCTCGGTCAGGCGGTAGGTGGTGCCCACGTGCGGGTACTCGGCAGCCGTGCCGGCGGAATCCTTGACGGAGTCAAAGATGCGCATGGCAGGGTTGATGACAGCCAGCTTGTTCTTCGGGTACATGGGGTTGTAGCCGAGCGGGTTGTCAAACGCCTCGTAGTGGGTGGGGAACGGACCTTCGTTCATGCCCTTGCGTGCGAACAGACGTGCCACACCTTCGGGGTTCATGATGAACGGGTTGGTCGTTTCGGGCGGCATGGTCGGGCCCATGTCGGGCACGTCGGCGCCGCCCCAGTTCTTGCCATTCCACTTGATCAGCACGCGGTTCGGGTTGAACGGCTTGCCTTCGCGGTCGCAGGATGCACGGTTGTACAGCACGCGGCGGTTGGCCGGCCAGGCCCAGGCCCAGTTCAGCGTGTTGCCGATGCCCGTGGGGTCGCTGTTGTCGCGGCGGGCCATCTGGTTGCCCGAAGACGTCCAGCTGCCGGCCCAGATCCAGCAACCACCCAGGGTGGAGCCGTCGTCGCGCATTTCACCAAAGCCTGCCAGCTGTTCACCCGCCTTGCGGATGACCTTGCCTTCGGCGTCGGTCAGGTCGACCAGTGCACGGCCGTTGTATTCCTTGGCGATTTCCTCGGAAGACGGGTGTGCGGGCTGTGCGTACGGCCAGTAGAGCTTGGTGATCGGGTCGGGGAACTTGCCGCCTTCCGTCTCATACAGCTTCTTCAGGCGCAGGTGCAGGGCCGACATGATGGCGATGTCGGTCTTGGCTTCTCCTGGGGGCTCGGCCGCCTTCCAGTGCCACTGCAGCACGCGCGAAGAGCTGACGACAGCGCCGTCTTCTTCTGCGAAGCAGGTGGTGGGCAGGCGGAACACCTCGGTCTGGATGGAAGCGGAATCCACGTCGTTGAATTCGCCGTGGTTCTTCCAGAATTCCGAAGTCTCGGTGGTCAGGGGATCCATGACCACCAGGAACTTCAGCTTCTTCAGGCCGTTGCGCACGTTGTTGCTGTTGGCCAGCGCCGCCAGGGGGTTGAAGCCCTGTGCGATGTAGCCATTGACCTTGCCCTGGTTCATCAGGTCGAAGATCTGCAGCATGTCGTACTGCTTGTCCAGCTTGGGCAGGTAGTCGAACGCCCAGTTGTTTTCCGCCGTGGCGGCAGGGCCCCACCACGCCTTCATCAGGCTGACGTGGAACTTGGGCGTGTTCGACCAGTAGTTCATCTGGCCCGGACGCAGTGCCTTGGGCGTGCGCGCGGCGATGTACTTGTCGTACTCCTGTTCGGCTTCGTTCGGTAGCGTCAGGTAACCTGGCAGCGAAGCAGACAGAATGCCCAGGTCCGTCAGGCCCTGGATGTTGGAGTGGCCGCGCAGTGCGTTCATGCCGCCGCCAGCGATACCGATGTTGCCCAGCAGCAGCTGGATCATGGCACCGGTACGCAGCATCTGTGCGCCGGTGGTGTGCTGTGTCCAGCCCAGGGCGTACATGATGGTGGCGACACGGCCGGCTTCCGCTGTGGAGGCGAGCTTCTCTGCCACGTGCAGGAACTTTTCCTTCGGCGTGCCGCAGATGCTTTCCACCTTCTCAGGGGTGTAGCTGGCGTAGTGGCGCTTGAGCCACTGGTACACGCAGCGGGGATGCTGCAGCGTGGGGTCGACCTTCACGAAGCCGTCTTCACCCAGTTCATAGTCCCAGGTGGACTTGTCGTAGGTGCGCTTTTCGGGGTTGTAGCCCGAGAAGATGCCTTCGTCGAACGCAAAGTCCTCGCGCACGATGAACGTGAAGTCCGTGTAGTTCTTCACATACTCATGGTGGATGCGGTCGTTGGTCAGCAGATAGTTGATCACACCACCCAGGAACACGATATCGGAGCCCGAACGGATGGGGGCGTAGAAATCGGCCACGGATGCCGAGCGGTTGAAGCGCGGATCGACCACCATGAAGTGAGCATTGTTGTGCTCCTTCGCTTCGGTCACCCACTTGAAGCCGCAGGGGTGTGCTTCGGCGGCATTACCGCCCATGATCAAGATAACGTCCGCGTTGCGAATGTCGACCCAATGGTTCGTCATCGCTCCACGGCCAAACGTCGGGGCAAGACCTGCCACCGTCGGGCCGTGTCAGACACGTGCTTGGTTATCGAGTGCGAGCAGGCCCCAGGAACGGGCCACTTTGTGCGTAACGTAGCCGGCTTCGTTGCTGGAGGCCGAAGCGGCCAGCATGCCGGTGGTGAGCCAACGGTTCACCGTCTGGCCCTTTTCGTTCTTTTCAACGAAATTGGCGTCGCGGTCTTCCTTGAGGAGCTTGGCGACGCGGGTCAGAGCCTCATCCCAGGACAGGCGCTTCCACTCGGTCGAGCCGGGGGCGCGGTATTCGGGGTACTTGAGGCGGTTGGGGCTGTGCACGAAGTCCAGCAGCGATGCGCCCTTGGGGCACAGCGTGCCGCGGTTCACCGGATGGTCCGGATCCCCTTCGACGTGCATGACCGACAGCTTGGCGTTCTTGGTGCCATCGCTGTAGGAATACATCAAAATGCCGCAGCCGACCGAGCAGTACGTACACGTCTGCCGAGTGACGGTGGCGGCGGCCAGCTTGAACTGACGGACCTCCGCTAGGGCGGCGGTGGGCGAGAAGCCCATCACTGCCAAGCTGGATGCCGCCAGACTCGAACCAGTCACTTTCATGAACTGGCGTCTGGAGAATTGCACCATGGGTTACCTTTTTTAACTTGACGCTTGTGGGGCGCATTCTAGGTCCGGCAACTTATATAAGACGCAGGAGTTCAGGTTCTCGGTCACTCTTCTCGGGATTGCTGCACGCGGTGTTTTATGTAGGTTATGTATTCCTGCGAATGGCTGCCGGTTCCATTGCTGCTCTGGGCTTTCCAGTACGCCCAGGCTGCAAATAAGACTGTGGACCACAAAAAGACAAGCCGACCTAGGGAAGTCCCGAGGTCGGCCTGGTGAAGAGGGTATTTCCATCTGTGCGGTGATAAGCCCGCGTATCAGGTGTAACTATCTGGGCGTATTTTCGGCGGCTGGCGGGGCGTAAATATCCCAGGTGGCCATGAAAAGGGCGGCAATGGCCGGGCCCACGACAAAACCGGACAGGCCAAAAAGGGACATTCCGCCCAGGGTGGAGATCAGCACCACGTAGTCGGGCATCTTGGTGTCCTTGCCCACCAGCAAAGGGCGCAGGATGTTGTCGACCAGGCCGATGACCAAAATGCCGTAGGCGGTCAGGATCAGGCCCTGGCTCCAGCTGCCGGTGGCCAGGAAGTAAATCGCCACCGGGCCCCAGATCAGGCCCGCACCCACGGCGGGCAGCAGGGACAGGAAGGCCATCAGCACGCCCCAGAGCACCGGGGCGTCAATGTCCAGTATCCAGAAAATCAGGCCGCCCAGTGCGCCCTGGGCAGCGGCTACGGCCAGATTGCCTTTGACGGTGGCCTTGATGACGGTGGTGAACTTGCTCAGCAACTGGGTCTTGTGCTCGCGGTCCAGCGGAATGGCGTCGCGGATGCGTGCGGCCAGCTTGGTGCCGTCGCGCAGCAGAAAGAACAGCAGGTACAGCATGATGCCGAAGCCCACCACAAAGCTCAGGGTGCCCTGGCCCAGGTTGACGGCCTTGGTGGCAAAGGATTTGGCGGCTTCGCCGGCCACCACCGCCAGGCGCTGCTGGATTTCCGTCAGGGTGCTGAGGTTGAGCCGGTCCAGGATGTCCAGGGCCCAGTCCGGCAAGGCGGCCTTGATCTGCTGGATATAGGTGACCAGGTTCATCTGGCCCGAGCTCATGCGGTGGTAGACGGACGCGGCTTCCTGGATCACCGACAGGGTGATGGCGATCAGCGGCAGGATCACCACCAGCAGGCACAGCAGCAAGGTGAGGAGGGTGGCGGAGTTCGGGTACCGGGGCATGCGGGCCAGCAGGCGGCGGTTCAGCGGCTGGAACAGGATGGCCAGCACCACGGCCCAGAACACCGCGCCCACGAAAGGCCAAAGGATGGTCAGGAAACCGAGGGTGACGGCTGCCAGCAGCAGCGCAAAGGTGTACTTGTTGGCGTTTTCCGAGCGCATGTGCATGGAGGCAGGCCTGCAAACTAAGGGGATATGGGAATGTAAGCGAAGCAGGCAGCGTTTAAGCTGTGTCCGCCTTTCGGAACGACACGGCATTCGGTGGCACAATGACGGACGCAACAACAGGCCCTTCCCCAGCCACAGTCGCATCCGCCATCCGGTACAGCCGTGTCGCGGAAGGTTTACCAACCAGCTAAGGCTTTCCCCAGGAAAGCGGAGGTCAGCGGAATATGAGCGATCAGCCATCTGTTTACCAAGCCTACCAAGGCAACACCTATCTCTTCGGCGGCAACGCGCCCTATGTCGAAGAGATGTACGAAAACTATTTGGCCAATCCCGGCAGCGTGCCGGATTCGTGGCGTGAATACTTTGATGCGCTGCAGCATGTGCCTGCCGCCGATGGCACCAACGCCAAGGATGTTCCCCATCTGCCCGTGATCAACGCGTTCGCTGAACGCGCCAAGCAAGGCGGCACCAAGGTGGTCCAGGCTTCCGGCGCCGATTCCGAGCTGGGTCGCAAGCGCACTGCCGTGCAGCAGCTGATTGCCGCTTACCGCAATGTGGGCCAGCGCTGGGCCGATCTGGATCCGCTCAAGCGCACCGAACGTCCTGACATTCCCGAACTCGAACCTGCGTTCTACGGCTTCACCGATGCCGACCAGGAAGTCGTGTTCAACGTGGGCAACACCTTCTTCGGCAAGGAAACCATGTCCTTGCGCGAGCTGATGAACGCTCTGCGCGAAACCTACTGCGGCACCATCGGTGTCGAGTACATGTATGCCACGGACCAGGCGCAAAAGCGCTGGTGGCAGCAGAAGCTGGAAACCATCCGCTCCAAGCCCGTCTTCGATGCTGCCAAGAAAAAGCGCATTCTGGACCGCCTGACGGCAGCCGAAGGTCTGGAACGCTATCTGCACACCAAGTACGTGGGCCAGAAGCGCTTCTCGCTGGAAGGCGGTGAGTCCTTCATCGTCGCGATGGACGAGCTGATCAACGCCAGCGGCCAGACGGGCGTGCAGGAAGTCGTGATCGGCATGGCCCACCGCGGCCGCCTGAACGTGCTGGTCAACACCCTGGGCAAGATGCCCAAGGACCTGTTCGCCGAGTTCGATCACACTGCTCCCGAAGAGCTGACCGCTGGTGACGTGAAGTACCACCAGGGCTTCAGCTCCGATGTGTCCACCGCAGGCGGCCCCGTGCACCTGTCGCTGGCCTTCAACCCTTCCCACCTGGAAATCGTCAACCCCGTGGTCGAAGGTTCGGTGCGTTCGCGCATGGACCGTCGCGCCGACCCGCACGGCAAGCAAGTGCTGCCGGTGCTGGTGCACGGTGATGCCGCTTTTGCCGGCCAGGGCGTGAACCAGGAAACCCTGGCGCTGATGCAGACCCGTGGTTATTCCACTGGCGGCACGGTCCACATCATCATCAACAACCAGATCGGTTTCACCACCTCCGACCCCCGCGACAAGGGCTCCACCACCTACTGCACGGACATCGTGAAGATGGTGGAGTCGCCCGTGCTGCACGTGAATGGTGACGATCCCGAAGCCGTGGCGCTGTGCATGCAGCTGGCACTGGAATACCGCATGGAGTTCCAGCAGGACGTGGTGGTGGACATTGTCTGCTTCCGCAAGCTGGGCCACAACGAGCAGGACACCCCCGCGCTGACCCAGCCGCTGATGTACAAGAAGATCGCTGCCCACCCCGGCACGCGCAAGCTGTACGCAGACAAGCTGGCTGCGCAAGGTCTGGGCGAGTCCCTGGGCGACGACATGGCCAAGGCCTACCGCGCCGCCATGGACGAAGGCCGTCACACCCAGGAAGTGGTGCTGACCAACTTCAAGAGCCAGTACGCCGTGGACTGGAGCCCGTTCCTGGGCCAGAAGTGGACCGATGCCGGTGACACCGCCATCCCGCTGACCGAATGGAAGCGTCTGGCCGAGAAGATCACCACGCTGCCCGAAACGGTGAACCCCCACGCGCTGGTGAAGAAGGTCTATGACGACCGCGCCGCCATGGGCCGTGGCGAGGTCAACGTGGACTGGGGCATGGGCGAGCACATGGCTTTCGCATCGCTGGTGGCTTCGGGCTATCCCGTGCGCCTGTCCGGCGAGGACAGCGGCCGCGGTACCTTCACCCACCGCCACGCCGTGATCCACGACCAAAAGCGTGAAAAGTGGAGCGAAGGCACCTACATCCCGCTGGCCAACGTGGCCGAGAACCAGGCTCCGTTCACCGTGATCGACTCCATCCTGTCCGAAGAGGCAGTGCTGGGCTTCGAATACGGCTATGCCTCCAACGATCCCAACACCCTGGTGATATGGGAAGCCCAGTTCGGCGACTTTGCCAACGGCGCCCAGGTGGTCATCGACCAGTTCATCGCCTCCGGTGAAGTGAAGTGGGGCCGCGTCAACGGCCTGACCCTGATGCTGCCGCACGGCTACGAAGGCCAGGGCCCCGAGCACAGCTCGGCCCGCCTGGAGCGCTTCATGCAGCTGGCTGCCGACACCAACATGCAGATCGTGCAGCCGACCACGGCCAGCCAGATCTTCCACGTGCTGCGTCGTCAGATGGTGCGCAAGCTGCGCAAGCCGCTGGTCATCTTCACACCCAAGTCGCTGCTGCGTAACAAGGACGCCACGTCGCCGCTGTCTGAATTCACCAAGGGTGCTTTCCAGACCGTGATCGCCGAGCAGGATGCCAACGTGGTGAAGAACGCCGCCAAGGTCAAGCGCGTGATCGCTTGCTCGGGCAAGGTGTACTACGACCTGGTGAAGAAGCGTGTCGAGAAGGAAATCAACGACGTGGCCATCATCCGCGTCGAGCAGCTGTATCCCTTCCCGCACAAGGCTTTCGCTGCCGAGCTGAAGAAGTTCCCCAACGCCACCGACATCGTGTGGTGCCAGGACGAGCCACAGAACCAGGGCGCCTGGTTCTTCATCCAGCACAACATCCACGAAAACATGGTCGAAGGCCAGAAGCTGGGCTACTCCGGTCGCGCTGCCTCGGCATCGCCGGCGGTGGGCTACTCGCACCTGCACCAAGAGCAGCAAAAGGCTCTGGTGGAAGGCGCGTTCAGCAAGCTCAAGGGCTTTGTCCTGACCAAGTAATACAGGGACGACCCCTGCCCGCAGGGCAGGGGTACACAAAAACATCTTTGGAAAGAATTCAAAATGGCAATCGTTGAAGTCAAAGTTCCCCAGCTGTCCGAGTCCATCGCCGAGGCGACCATGCTGACGTGGAAGAAGAAGGCCGGTGAGGCCGTCGCTGTGGACGAAATCCTGATCGAGATCGAAACCGACAAGGTGGTGCTGGAAGTGCCCGCACCTGCCGCTGGCGTGCTGGCCGAGATCGTGCAAGGTGATGGCGCCACCGTCATCGCCGAGCAACTGATCGCCAAGATCGACACCGACGCTGTGGCCGGTGCCGCTGCTGCGCCTGCCGCCGCTCCGGCCGCTGCCGTGGCTGCTGCTGCCCCCGTGGCCGCCCCTGCTGCCGCTGGCGGCAACAAGGGTGATGTGGCCATGCCCGCTGCCGCCAAGCTGCTGGCCGAAAACAACCTGTCCGCCGCCAACGTGGCCGGTTCGGGCAAGGATGGCCGCGTGACCAAGGGTGACGCACTGTCCGCCATCAAGGCTGGCGCCACCATCCCCACCGGCGCTCCCAAGGCTGCTCTGCCCCAGGTGGCTGCTCCTGCGCTGAAGGAAGACCTGTCGGGCCGTCCCGAACAGCGCGTGGCCATGACCCGTCTGCGCGCCCGCGTGGCCGAGCGTCTGCTGCAGTCGCAATCCACCAATGCCATCCTGACCACGTTCAACGAAGTGAACATGGCTCCGGTGATGGCCCTGCGCAAGAAGTTCCAGGACGATTTCGTCAAGGAGCACGGCGTGAAGCTGGGCTTCATGTCCTTCTTCGTGAAGGCTGCCGTGCACGCGCTGAAGAAGTACCCGGTGCTGAACGCTTCGGTGGACGGCAACGACATCGTCTACCACGGCTATTTCGACATCGGTATCGCCGTGGGTTCGCCCCGTGGCCTGGTGGTGCCCATCCTGCGCAACGCCGACCAGATGAACTTCGCCGAGATCGAAAAGAAGATTGCCGAATTCGGCAAGAAGGCGGCTGACGGCAAGCTGGGCATCGAAGACATGACCGGCGGTACCTTCTCCATCTCCAATGGCGGCACCTTCGGCTCGATGATGTCCACCCCCATCATCAACCCGCCCCAGTCCGCCATTCTGGGCGTGCACGCCACGAAGGACCGTGCCGTGGTTGAAAACGGCCAGGTCGTGGTGCGCCCCATGAACTACTTCGCCATGTCGTATGACCACCGCATCATCGACGGTCGCGAAGCCGTGCTGGGTCTGGTGGCCATGAAGGAAGCGCTGGAAGATCCTTCGCGCCTGCTGTTCGACCTGTAATTCACACCGGGTTCACACCTCGACGAAACCCACCCTCGGCCACACGCCCACGGTGGGTTTTTTTCAGCACCTGTAGACAAGAGATTTGAGACATGAGCAAGCAATTTGACGTTATCGTGATCGGCGCCGGCCCTGGCGGCTATATCGCCGCCATCCGTGCCGCCCAGCTGGGCAAGACCGTCGCCTGTATCGACGAGTGGAAGAACGCTGCCGGCGGCGCTGCCCCCGGCGGTACCTGCACCAACGTGGGCTGCATTCCTTCCAAGGCGCTGCTGCAGTCGTCCGAGCATTTCGAGCATGCCAATCTGCACTTTGCGGACCACGGCATCTCCACCGGCAAGGTCGAGATCGATGTGCCCAAGATGATCGCCCGCAAGGACGCCATCGTGAAGCAGAACAACGACGGCATCCTGTACCTGTTCAAGAAGAACAAGGTCACTTTCTTCCACGGCCGCGGCTCCTTTGTGCGCACCGTGGAAGGCGGCTACGAGATCAAGGTGGCCGGCAAGGAGGAGGAATCCATCACTGGCGCGCAGATCGTGGTGGCCACCGGCTCCAACGCCCGCGCGCTGCCTGGCGTGCCTTTCGATGAAGAAAACATCCTGTCCAACGACGGCGCGCTGCGCCTGGGCAAGACCCCCAAGAAGCTGGGCCTGATCGGCGCCGGCGTGATCGGCCTGGAAATGGGTTCGGTCTGGCGCCGTCTGGGCACCGAAGTGACCGTGCTGGAAGGCATGCCCACTTTCCTGCCGGTGGTGGACGAGCAGATCGCCAAGGAAGCCAAGAAGGCTTTCGACAAGCAGGGTCTGAAGATCGAGATGGGCGTGAAGATCGGTGAAGTCAAGTCGTCCAAGAAGGGCGTGAGCGTGGCCTACACCAACGCCAAGGGCGAAGCCCAGACGCTGGACGTGGACAAGCTGATCGTCTCCATCGGCCGCACCGCCAACACCATCGGCCTGAACGCCGAAGCCGTGGGCCTGCAGCTGGACGAGCGCGGCTGCATCGTGGTCGACGACGACTGCAAGACCAACCTGCCCGGCGTGTGGGCGGTGGGTGACGTGGTGCGCGGCCCCATGCTGGCACACAAGGCGGAAGAAGAAGCCGTGGCCGTGGCCGAGCGCATTGCCGGCCAGCACGGTCACGTGAACTTCGCGACCCTGCCTTCCGTGATCTACACCAGCCCCGAAGTGGCATGGGTGGGCCGCACCGAGCAGCAACTGAAGGCCGAAGGCGTGAAGTACAAGGCCGGCACCTTCCCGTTCCTGGCGAACGGCCGTGCCCGTGCACTGGGCGACACGACCGGCATGGTCAAGTTCCTGGCCGATGCCGAGACCGACGAGATTCTGGGCGTGCACATGGTGGGCCCGATGGTGTCCGAGCTGATCTCCGAAGCCGTGGTGGCCATGGAGTTCAAGGCATCGAGCGAAGACATCGCCCGCATCTGCCACGCTCACCCCTCGCTGTCCGAATCCACCAAGGAAGCGGCTCTGGCGGTGGATAAGCGCACGCTGAACTTCTGATTGCCGTGAGCCGTTTGCACGGCTGAGCGCTCAGACCGCTGCCTGTGCCCGAGAGGGTGCAGGCAGCTTTTTTTTGTGTGTACGGTAGGCGTGCACCGGGTACAGCGGGTCAAGGGGCGGGGTGGATGGCACGCACGCAGCCTGCGGCGTGGCGTCGCCTGCATGCGGTCAGCTCCGTGGCGGGGCGCCGTGCAGGTCACGCCAGGCGGCAGGGGCGGGGTAAGTGCGTAGGGCCGGTGCGGCGGCCTGAGAGATGGCCTGAGAGACGGCCTGTGCGCCCGCGCGGCAGGCCTTAGCGCAGGTCTGCGGGATACCAGAAGGTGCGGAACATGTCGTGGCCGTAGGAGTGGCCGTCGTAGCGCAGCACGGTGCGTGCGCGGCGCTGGCGGGTTTTTTCGTCCGCGTCGCCATGGACTTCGCTTTGGACGATGCGGGCGGTCAGGGCCAGATCGGCAAAGCCATGGCTGCTGGTCTTTTCCACGGAGACGGTCAGGCGCGCTTCTTCGCTGCGGCTCAGTTCTTCGTTGAGGATGCAGGGCGTGCCCACGATGTTGACCCAGCCACGCAGATTGGTGCCGAGCACCGGGCGCAGTTGCCCGCCTTCGCGCACCCACAGTGTCAGCTCATTATTGGCAGCGGCGTCGGGACAGCGGGAGCCCAGCGCATCGCTGTGGAACACGGTGCCGAAGGCGCGCACGCCGGGGCGCAGGTGGTAGCGCGCGGTGTCGATGTCGTAGCGGCCCACGGCGGTGGTGGCGTCCTCCTCGATCTGCGAGCGGTGGGCGGCCACGACCTGGCCGGCTTCGACCAGGGCGATGATCTGCAGCTTGTTGCCGTCGCCGCGGGTCTGGCCTTCCAGCAAGTTGTCGAAGGCGATGGCGGCAATCGTGGTGTCCGGTGCATCGGGCATGGCCTTGCAGCTGGCTGCCGCAATCAGGCCCCCGGGCTGGTCCCAGCTGACCAGTTTGCCCTGGACACCTGCCCAGCGCGCCACGGCTGCGACGGTGGCGGGGGCGCAGGCCTGGGGCGGCTCGCCGGCCCAGAGGGCGCTGCCCATGGTGGCCAGCAGCAGGCAGGGCGCCATGCAGCCCAGGGTGCGCAGCAGAGGGGCGCGAAAAGCGAAGGACTGCATGGGAAGGCGGGGATGCAACTGGAGTGCGGGAGGGGAACGGAAGGGAAACGGGCGGGGGCGTGCAGGCCGGGCGAAGGTGCAGGCAGAGATATCTGCAGGCCGGCAGGGCATGTTGCGGGCCGCTATAGAATAGACAGCATGTCGCAGGCTCGACATGATACCTGCAAGCCTTGGCGAAAGACTTTTTCGCACACTCTGCTCGGACGCTGCCCCCTGGTGGTGCCACGCGTCGGGACCTCCTCGCTCCATACATTCCGCGACTGGGCCTTGCACAGCAGCATGCTTGAGCCGCGGATCCGAGTTGGAGGTAGATGGTGAATGTGAGACAAGCGTACGAGGCCGAGCTGGCCGCCAAAGGCTTTACGGCCGACCCTGCGCAGCTGCGCGCGGTGGATGCGCTGCAGCGCTGTGCGGACGATTGGGCCGCCTACAAATCCCGGCGTTCCAACGCGATCAAGAAGATCTTTTCCAAACCGGAAATTCCCCGTGGCGTGTACATGTACGGCGGGGTGGGGCGTGGCAAGAGCTTTCTGATGGACTGCTTTTTCAATGCAGTGCCCATCCGGCGCAAGGTGCGGCTGCACTTTCACGAATTCATGCGCGAAGTGCACCGGGAGCTGCACCTGCTGCAGGGCACGCAGAACCCGCTGGATGCGCTGGGTGCCAAGATCGCCAAGCGCTACAAGCTGATCTGCTTTGACGAATTCCACGTGGCGGACATCACCGACGCCATGATCCTGTACCGCCTGCTGGTGTCGCTGTTCGACAATGGCGTGGGCTTTGTCACCACGTCCAACTTCACGCCCGATGGGCTGTATCCGGGCGGCCTGCACCGCGACCGCATCCTGCCGGCCATCGACCTGCTGAACGAGCGCATGGACGTGGTCAATGTGGACAACGGCACCGACTACCGCTGCCGTACGCTGGAGATGGTGCAGCTCTACCACTGCCCGCTGGGCCCGGAGGCCGACGCTGCCATGCAGGAAGCGTTCGAGCGCCTGGCCGAAGTGCCGGAAGAAAAGCCGGTGTTCATGATCGAGTCGCGCCAGCTCAAGCCGCTGCGCCGAGCTGGTGGCGTGATCTGGTTTGATTTCCGCGAACTGTGCATGGAACCGCGCTCGCAGAATGACTACCTGGAAATTGCCACCCAGTTCCATACTGTGCTGCTGTCGAACGTGCCGTTCATGCCGGTGAACATGGCGTCGCCTGCGCGCCGCTTTACCTGGCTGGTGGATGTGCTGTACGACCGGCGCGTCAAACTGATTCTGTCGGCCGCGGTGCCGCCGGAGCAGCTGTACACCGAAGGGCCGTTGGCCCACGAATTTCCGCGTACAGTGTCCCGCTTGAACGAAATGCAGTCCCAGGAATTCCTCTCGCTCGAGCGGCGCGAGGTTGATACTGGTCTGACCTGACACACCATGCACACACGCGCTTCTATGTTCCTGCCCCATCTGCTGGCTGCCGTGGTGGCCGTTTCGGCCACTGCCGCACTGGCCCAGCCTGCGCCGGCCGCGCCTCTGCCGGAAGAGGACGCGGCCCGCGCTGCCGCCCTGCAGCACCGCAAGGAGCAGCGGGATGCCGAGCGCCACGACATCGAGCAGCAGCGCCGCGCCCTGGCCGAGCGCCAGAAGCCGCTGGAAGCCGCCTGCTACCAGAAGTTTGCGGTGGAGGATTGCCTGAGTAAGCTGCGCAGCCAGGCGCGCGAACAGGAAAAGCCGCTGCGCGAACGCGAGCTGCGCCTGAACGATGCCGAGCGCCGGGAAAAGACGGAAGAACGCCTGCGCAGCATCGACCAGAAGATGAAGGAGCCGCGCCAGCAACCGGCCATACAGGCCACGCCGCGCCAGCCTTTGACGCAGCCCGCCAAGCCGGCGCCCAAGCGCACTCCGGAGGATGTGGCGCACGACCGCGCCACCATGGATGCGCAGGCCCAGCAGCGTGCACAGACGCAGTCGCAGCGCGCGCAGTCGCAGCAACGCCAGCAGGCCGAGCATGTGCAGGCCGAGGCCGAACGCCGCAGCAAGGCGCAGGAAGCCGCCAAGCAGACCCGGGAAGAAGCGGCCAAGGCCAAGGCACGCCGCGACAAGGCCGTGGCCGACCGCAAGGGCGCACCCTTGCCGGTGCCGGGCGCGCCCTGAGCCGCACCGGCCGGCGCGCAGCGGTTTCCAGCATGAGAGCGGCGAGCGCGCCTGTGAGCCACCGCTTTCGGCTGCTGCGTGGGTGCCGTCAGGGAGGGCAAGGGGATCTGCCGGGATACATGGCCAAGTCCGAGAGGCATAGCGCAGGGCTTTTTTTGCGTTGGAGTGCACGGGCATGACGGCCCCCCTGATGGATGCCGTGCGCGCCGTGTTTGCGGCCGATGGGGCATTGGCCCGGGCGGAGCCGCATTTTCACCCCCGCGCCGGACAGACTGCCATGGCCGAGGCCGTGGCCCAGACCATTGTCGATTGCGGCGTGCTGGTGGTGGAAGCCGGCACGGGCGTGGGCAAAACCTATTCCTACCTGGTGCCGGCGCTGCTCAGCGGCAAGCGGGTGGTGGTGTCCACGGCCACCAAGGCGCTGCAGGACCAGCTGTTCGCGCGCGATCTGCCCCGGCTGGTGCAAAGCCTGGGGCTGCCGCTGCGCATGGCACGGCTCAAGGGGCGCAGCAGCTATCTGTGCCAGCAGCGCCTGCTGCAGGTGCGCCTGGGCAAGCAGCCGCTGGATGCCCAGGTGCTGCGTGCCGTGGCGCGGGTGGAGGACTGGTCGCGCTCCACGCGCAGCGGCGACATGGCCGAGCTGCCCGATCTGGCCGAGGATTCGCAGGTGATTCCGCTGGTGACGTCCACGCGCGACAACTGCGTGGGCCGCGAATGCGCGCACTGGCAGGCCTGCCATGTCAACCGCGCGCGCCAGCAGGCGCTGGAGGCCGATGTGGCCGTGGTCAACCACCACCTGTTCTTTGCCGACATGGAGGTGCGCGAGTCCGGCATGGCGCAGCTGTTGCCCCAGGCGGGGGTGGTGGTGATCGACGAAGCCCACCAGCTGAACGAAACCGGGATCCAGTTTGCCGGCCTGGTGCTCAGCAGCAACCAGCTGCTGGCCTATGCCCGTGATGTGATGCAGGATGCCAGCGACCATGCCCGGGGCATGGCGGACTGGCTGGTACTGGCCGCGCGCGTGCAGCAGGCCGTGCGCGACTGGCGCCTGGTTGCCAGCACGCACCGCAGCGCACAGCCGCGCCTGCGCTGGCAGGGGCTGGCCCCGGACACCCTGGATGCCGCCCAGTGGCGCGCGGCCACGGTGCACCTGGGACAGGCCTTGCGCGCCGTGGTGCAGGCGCTGGCCGGGGTGCTGGAGATGGCGCCAGCCCTGGTACACCTGCAGGAGCGCGGCCAGCTGCTGCTGCAGCGGCTGGCGCATTTTGTGCGGCCGGCTCCGGACGATGCCGTGCGCTGGCTGGACGTGGGCCGCCAGCACCTGCGGCTGACGGAGTCTCCGCTGAGCATTGCCCGCCTGGTGCGCGAGCAGTTGATGGCCGGCCATCCTGCGCTGGAGGTGCGGGCCTTCAGCGACGCGGACCTGGCGCCCGGTGGGGCCTGGGCAGAAGTTGCAGAACCGGCTGCTGCAGAACCGTCTGCAAACGAGGACGAGGCCGCGCCGGTGGGGGCTGCGGAATCGGTGGAGCCGGGCGGCGAAGCCTTGCTGCCACCTGTCCCTGCCGCGCAGCCGGATCCGCAACCGACCACGCCTGTGGCACCAGACACCGTGGCGGCCGCCCACACGGCCTGGATATTTACCTCTGCCACCCTGGGCCTGGGGGATGATTTGCGCTGGTTCACCGAGCCTTGCGGCCTGCACGGCGCCCAGGTGCTGCGGGTGGACAGTCCGTTCGATTACGCGCACCAGGCGGCGCTGTATGTGCCCGAGAGCTTTCCGCTGCCCGGTGATGCGCAGCACAGCGATGCCGTGGCCCGGCTGGCCGGGGACGGTGCCGCAGCCCTGGGGGGGCGCACCCTGGTGCTGACCACCACGCTGCGTGCGCTGGAGCAGATCGGGCAGACGCTGAGGGCGCGCTTTGGGCTGCTGGAGCCCATGGATGTGCTGGTGCAGGGGCAGGGCTCCAAGCACGCGCTGATGGAGCGCTTTCGCGCCGGTACGGTGAACGGACGCGGCTGCGTGCTGGTAGCGTCCAGTACCTTCTGGGAGGGGGTGGACATTCCGGGGGATGCGCTGCAGCTGGTGGTGATCGACAAGCTGCCGTTTCCGCCGCCGGACGATCCGCTGGTCGAGGCACGTTCGCGCCAGCTGGAGCAGCTGGGCCGCAACCCGTTTGCCGACTATGTGCTGCCCGAGGCAGCACTGGCCCTCAAGCAAGGCGCGGGGCGCCTGATCCGCACCGAAACCGACCGGGGCATTCTGGTGGTGACCGATATCCGGCTGCGCACCAAGGGCTATGGCCGCAGCATGGTCGAAGCGCTGCCACCCATGCGCCGCCTGGGCACGGAGGCCGCGTGGAAAGAGGCCTTGCAGGCACTGCGGAGCCCGGCGCCGCTGTAGTGCGGGCCCGCGCCGCCAGGCCGCAGCCATACAGCTGAGACGGCATCGCCATGACCACGCCATGCGCCTGGCGCCATGAAAAAAGCCCATGCACAAGGGCATGGGCTTGGGGTGCAGGCGGTGGCAGCTGCCGTGGCGGCTTACCAGAACTTCCACCAGGGCGCGCTCTTGCGGCGCTGGGCCGTGGTTTCGGCCGTGGCAGGGTAGGTGCTTTCCAGCACGCGCCTGGCGTCGTCGCGCAGCTGGTTCATGCCCAGCTTGTCGTAGGAGTTGACCAGGATCTCCAGCGCTTCCTTGATGGCGGGCACGCCTTCGTATTCGGTGATGGCGGTCTGGGCGCGGGCAATGGCAGCCACATAGGCGCCGCGCGAGTAGTAGTAGCGCGCCACATGCACTTCGTACTGTGCCAGCGAGTTGACGATATAGGTCATGCGCTGGCGGGAATCGGCCGCGTAGCGCGAGTCAGGGAAGCGGTTAACCAGCTCATTGAAGGCTTCGAACGAATCCTTGGCGGCCTTCTGGTCACGCTCGGACAGGTCCTGGCGCGACAGCCACGAGAACAGGCCCAGGTTTTCGTTGAAATTGACCAGGCCCTTGAGGTACAGCGCGTAGTCGAGGGCTGGGCTGGCAGGGTGCAGCTTGATGAAGCGGTCCAGCGTGGCGATAGCCTGGGCCTTGTCGCCGGCCTTGTATTGCGCGTAGGCCTTGTCGATCTGGGCCTGCTGGGCCAGGGGGGTGCCGGCAGCGCGGCCTTCCAGCTTTTCAAACAGTGGCACGGCCTTGTCGTAGCCGCCGCCATTGAGTTCTTCCTTGGCCTCGGTGTAGATGCGGTCGGGCGTCCACTTGGCGGTCGGGTCTTCCTTGGTCGTATTGCATCCGGCCAGCAGGCCGGCAGCCAGCAGGGCGGCGAACAGGGGCAGGCGGTGACGGGGCAGAGAAGACAGCATGCGGACAGGAAATGTGTACATAAGTTTCTGGCAAGGGCACCGTTGCGGGCCACTGGTTGGAAGGCATTGTAGCGGCAGGCCAAGGGCCCCTTCGCCGCAGGTTATGACGCGGTGTCGGCGTGGAGGCTGCCGGGCCTTCCTACAATGGCGTCCATGTTTGTTCACCTGCGCCTGCACACCGAGTTTTCCGTCGTCGACGGGACCTGCCGTATTGACGATGCCATCAAGGCGGCGGCTGCCGACGGGCAGCCCGCCATGGCCATCACCGATCTGAACAATATGTTCGGCGGGCTGAAGTTCTACAAATCCGGACGGGGCAAAGGGGTCAAGCCCATTCTGGGCGCCGAGCTGATCATGGAAGGCGAGGGCGGTGCGCCCGGCCCCCGTGTGCTGGTGCTGGTGCAAAGCAAGCTGGGCTACCACAACCTGTCGGAAATCCTGGCCCGGGGCTGGACCGGCAATGTGCCGCGCGGTCAGGCCCAGGCACTGAGCAAATGGGAATGGCTGCAGGAGCTGGGCGAGGGCCTGATCCTGCTGTCCGGCGCCAATGCCGGCCCGGTGGGCCAGGCCCTGCAGCGCGGCGACAAGGACGGGGCTGCGCGCGAAGCGCTGCGCATGGCCAGCCTGTTTCCGCACCGCTTCTACCTGGAGCTGCAGCGTGCCGGGCGCCCGGAAGACGAGAGCCTGGTGGTGCAGACCGTGCAGCTGGCGGCACGGCTGAACCTGCCGGTGGTGGCCACACACCCGGTGCAGTTTTTCAAGCCCGGCGATTTCGAATCCCATGAAGCGCGGGTGTGCATTGCCGAAGGCGAGGTGCTGGGCAATACCAAGCGCGTCAAGCGCTTCACCCGGGAGCAGTACCTCAAGAGCAGCGCCGAGATGCAGGCGCTGTTTGCCGATGTGCCGTCGGCGCTGGAAAACACCGTGGAAATCGCCCGCCGCTGCAGCGTGACGCTGCTGCTGGGCAAGAACTTTCTGCCGGACTTCCCCACACCCAACGGCATGCCGGCCGAAGACTATTTCCGCCATGCCTCGTACGAGGGGCTGGAGGAGCGTCTGCAGCTGCTGTTCCCGAACGAGGCCAAGCGCCAGGCGGCCCGCCCGCAGTATGTGGAGCGGCTGGAGTTCGAGCTGGGCATCATCTTGAAGATGGGGTTCCCGGGCTACTTCCTGATCGTGGCGGACTTCATCAACTGGGCCAAGAACAATGGCTGCCCGGTGGGGCCGGGCCGTGGTTCGGGGGCCGGCTCGCTGGTGGCCTATGTGCTGAAGATCACCGATCTGGACCCCATCCACTACAACCTGCTGTTCGAACGTTTTCTGAACCCCGAACGCGTGTCCATGCCTGACTTTGACGTGGACTTCTGCCAGGCCAACCGCGACCGCGTGATCGATTACGTGAAGGACCGCTACGGCCGCAATGCCGTCAGCCAGATCGCCACCTTCGGCACCATGGCCGCGCGCGCGGCCATCCGTGACGTGGGCCGGGTGCTGGACCTGAGCTACAACTTCTGCGACGGCATCTCCAAGCTGGTGCCCAACAAGCCGGGCCTGCACGTCACGCTGAAGTACCCGCCCAATCCGCGCAAGGAGAACGACAAGTACACCTATGCGGTGGATGAGCAGGCACTGGCCGAACGTCTGGAAAAAGAAGAAGACGTGAAGATGCTGATCGAGATGGCGCAAAAGCTCGAAGGCATGTGCCGCAACATCGGCATGCACGCCGGGGGCGTGGTGATTGCGCCCGGCAAGTTGACCGACTTCTGCCCGCTGTACCAGCAGCCCGGCAGCGACTCGGCCGTGGCCATGTACGACAAGGACGATGTGGAGCAGATCGGCCTGGTGAAGTTCGACTTCTTGGGCCTGGCCACGCTGACCATCCTGGAGATTGCGCGCGAATTCATAATGAAGCGCCACAAGGGGCAGGAGAACTTCAAGTTTGAAGAAATTCCGCTGGACGACTACCCCACCTACAAGCTGTTCCAGGAAGGCAAGACCGAAGCCGTCTTCCAGTTTGAATCCCGCGGCATGCAGGGCATGCTGCGCGACGCCAAGCCGTCGCGCCTGGAAGACCTGATTGCGCTGAACGCCCTGTACCGTCCAGGCCCCATGGACCTGATTCCGTCCTTCGTGGCCCGCAAGCACGGTCGCGAGGAGATTGAATATCCCCACCCGCTGGTGGAGCAGGTGCTGGCCGAGACCTACGGCATCATGGTCTACCAGGAGCAGGTGATGCAGACGGCCCAGGTGCTGGGCGGCTACTCGCTCGGCGGCGCCGACTTGCTGCGCCGCGCCATGGGCAAGAAAAAAGTCGAGGAGATGGTCAAGCACCGCGGCATCTTCCGCGAGGGGGCGGCCAAGAAGGGCATCAGCCAGGACAAGGCCGACGAGGTCTTCGACCTGATGGAGAAGTTTGCGGGCTACGGCTTCAACAAGTCGCACGCGGCCGCCTATTCGCTGCTGGCCTACCACACGGGCTGGCTCAAGGTGCACTACACGGCGGAGTTCTTCTGCGGGAACATGACCGTGGAAATGGACGACACCGACAAGCTCAAGGTGCTCTACGAGGATGCGCTGAAGATGGGCCTGACCTTCGAGCCGCCAGATGTGAACCGCGGCGTCTACCGCTTCGAGCCGGTGACCGACAAGGTGATCCGCTACGGCCTGGGCGCCATCAAGGGCACGGGCCAGCAGGCGATCGAAGCCATCATCGCGGCGCGCGAAGGCCAGGGCGTGGGGCCGAACGGCCACCTCAAGGGCCCGTTCACCAGCCTGTTCGACTTCTGTGTGCGGGTGGACCGCTCGCGCCTGAACAAGCGCACCTTGGAAGCGCTGATCAAGGCCGGCGCGTTCGATGCCATCCACCGCAACCGCGCGGCGCTTTCGGCGTCGGTGGACACGGCGTTCGAGTTTGCCAATGCGACGCTGGCCAATGCCAACCAGGGCGGCCTGTTCGACATGATGGGCGACGATGCCGTGGGCTCCAGCACCCAGGAGCCGCCGCTGGCCGAGGTGCTGCCCTGGGGCATCAAGGAGCGCCTGACGCTGGAGAAGACGGCGGTGGGCTTCTACCTGTCCGGCCACCTGTTCGATGAGGTCGAGGCGGAGGTGCGCCGCTTTGTGCGCACGCCGCTGGCCGATCTGGGGGACAGCCGCGAGCCGCAGGTGCTGGTGGGCATCGTCAGCGATCTGCGCGTGATCAACAGCCAGCGCGGCAAGCTGTGCCTGTTCAAGCTGGACGACAAGTCCGGCGTGATCGAGGCATCGGTGGACGAAGCCACGCTCAACGCCCACAAGGACCTGCTCAAGGACGACGAGTTCGTGGTGCTGACGGCGCGGGTGCAGCAGGACCGCTTCAGCGGCGGCTTGCGTGCCAAGGTGCAGAAGGTCTGGGGCCTGGCAGATGCACGCTGCCGCTTCGGCCGCTACCTGCAGGTCAGCACCACCGAAAAAATGCCCGATGTCCAGCGCCTGCTGCGTGAATTCCCCGCCAAACGGGAGGACACCGAGCACGGCAGCATCCAGCACGGGCTGAAGGTGCGCCTGGGGGTGCGCTGCCAGTCGGAGCTGGGCGCGGCGCTGGTCGAACTGCAGCTGGGCGATGACAGCCGCTTCTTCCCCAGCGATGCGGCGCTGGCCGCCTGGTGCGCCGAGGCGGGCAGCGGGCACAGCACGGTCGTCTACGAGTAAGAAAACGGCCATCTTGTCGGCGCTACCATTGGCCTTATCTGTACGCCATGCCACCGTTGGTAGGAGAGCTTGTGCTGTCCTACAAATGCTTGCATGTCGTCCCTCTGTTTTTGGTCTGAAGGCGACTCAAAATACGCCCGAAGCCGTCGCTACAATGAATTCCATGGCTACCGAACAACCTCCTATTCAACCTCCCAAGCCGCAGCTTCCACGCGAAGAGGGCGGTGGTTCGGTCGTGCTGGAGCGGCGCACCCAGAAGGTCGCCCCCCCACCGATGTACCAGGTGGTGATGCTCAACGACGATTTCACCCCGATGGAGTTTGTGATCGTGGTGTTGCAGGAATTTTTTGGCAAAGACCGGGAGGCGGCCACCCAGATCATGCTCAAGATCCACCTGGACGGTCGTGGCGTGTGCGGGGTGTATTCCCGCGACGTGGCCTCCACCAAGGTGGAACAGGTGTTACAGGCAGCCAACAAGGCCGGTCATCCGCTGCAGGCTGTCAGCGAGCCTATTGAATAACTGCCGATCGCCCCGATTTCAGAGTAGATTTACACAACTGGCAAGCGCAAAGGAGCCACTACATGATTGCCCAGGAACTGGAAGTCAGCTTGCACATGGCATTCGTCGAGGCGCGTCAGCAGCGCCACGAATTCATCACGGTGGAGCACCTGCTGCTTGCCCTGCTGGATAACCCCAGCGCGGCGGAAGTCTTGCGTGCCTGCTCTGCGAACATCGATGACCTGCGTGCTTCGCTGACCAACTTCATCAAAGACAACACGCCTCAGGTGGCTGGCACCGAGGAAGTGGATACACAACCCACGCTGGGCTTCCAGCGGGTGATCCAACGCGCCATCATGCATGTGCAGTCCACAGGCAATGGCAAGAAGGAAGTGACCGGCGCCAACGTGCTGGTGGCCATTTTCGGCGAGAAAGACTCCCATGCCGTGTACTACCTGCACCAGCAGGGCGTGACGCGCCTGGATGTGGTCAATTTCATTGCCCACGGCATCAAGAAGAGCGAACCCCCGGAACCCGCCAAGGCGGACACGCCCATGGACGGCGACGAGGGCATGGGCAGCGAGCGCAATGAAAAGGCCTCGCCGCTGGAGCAGTACACGCTGAACCTGAACCAGGCGGCCAAGGACGGCAAGATCGATCCACTGATCGGGCGCGAGTACGAAGTCGAGCGCACGATCCAGATCCTGTGCCGCCGCCGCAAGAACAACCCGCTGCTGGTGGGCGAGGCTGGCGTGGGCAAGACGGCGATCGCCGAAGGCCTGGCATGGCGCATCACCGAGGGCACCGTGCCCGAGGTGCTGGCCGAAGCCAATGTCTATTCGCTGGACATGGGCGCACTGCTGGCCGGGACCAAGTACCGCGGGGACTTCGAGCAGCGCCTCAAGGGCGTGCTCAAGTCGCTCAAGGACAAGCCCAACGCCATCCTGTTCATTGACGAAATCCACACCCTGATCGGTGCCGGTGCGGCATCGGGCGGCACGCTGGATGCGTCCAATCTGCTCAAGCCGGCGCTGTCCAGCGGCCAGCTCAAGTGCATCGGCGCGACCACGTTCACGGAGTACCGCGGCATCTTCGAAAAAGACGCTGCGCTGTCGCGCCGCTTCCAGAAGGTGGATGTGGTCGAGCCGACCGTGCAGGAAACCGTGGACATCCTCAAGGGCCTCAAGAGCCGCTTTGAAGAGCACCACGGCGTGAAGTACGCCACGGCCGCACTGCAGGCTGCCGCCGAGCTGTCGGCCAAGTACATCAACGACCGCCATCTGCCGGACAAGGCCATCGACGTGATCGACGAGGCCGGTGCTGCCCAGCGCATCCAGCTGGCCAGCAAGCGCAAGAAGACCATCGGCCGCGCCGAGATCGAAGAGATCGTGGCCAAGATCGCCCGCATTCCGCCGGCCAATGTCTCCAACGACGACCGCAGCAAGCTGCAGACGCTGGAGCGTGACCTCAAGAGCGTGGTGTTCGGCCAGGACAAGGCTCTGGAAGTGCTGGCATCGGCCGTCAAGATGGCTCGCTCGGGTCTGGGCAAGCCGGAAAAGCCGATCGGCTCCTTCCTTTTCTCCGGCCCCACCGGGGTCGGCAAGACGGAAGCCGCCAAGCAGCTTGCCTACATCCTGGGCGTGGACCTGATCCGTTTCGACATGTCCGAGTACATGGAGCGCCATGCGGTCAGCCGCCTGATCGGCGCGCCTCCCGGCTATGTGGGCTACGACCAGGGCGGTCTGCTGACCGAGGCCATCACCAAGAAGCCGCACTCCGTGCTGCTGCTGGATGAAATCGAAAAGGCGCACCCGGACATCTTCAACGTGCTGCTGCAGGTCATGGACCACGGCACGCTGACGGACAACAACGGACGCAAGGCCGACTTCCGCAACGTGATCATCATCATGACCACCAATGCGGGCGCCGAGACCATGAACAAGGCCACCATCGGCTTCACCAACCCGCGCCAGGCCGGGGACGAAATGGGCGACATCAAGCGCCTGTTCACCCCCGAGTTCCGCAACCGCCTGGATGCGACGGTGAGCTTCAAGCCGCTGGACGAGCAGGTCATCCTGCGCGTGGTGGACAAGTTCCTGTTGCAACTGGAGCAGCAGCTGGCCGAGAAGAAGGTGGAAGTCACGTTCACCGACACCTTGCGCAAGCACCTGGCCAAGACGGGCTTCGATCCGCTGATGGGTGCCCGCCCGATGCAGCGCCTGATCCAGGACACCATCCGCCGCTCGCTGGCCGACGAACTGCTGTTCGGCCGCCTGACCGACGGTGGCCGCCTGGAGGTGGACTGGATTGCCGACGCCAACGAAGGCAAGGGCGATGTCCAGCTGGACATCTCTCCGCTGCCCAAGAAGGAGCGCAGCAAGTCGGAGCCGGCCGAGCCGGAAGAGGCTGCTGCAGCGGATTGATGCAGCTCCAGTGCGTATAGCGTGCTACAAAACCGGCAGCAGGTCTGCCGGTTTTTTTATGCCTGCACGCGCGGCGGTGCAGCCTGGCTGGCGGCACGGTGCTGACACTGGCACTGCGGATTTGTCGGCATACTCTGGCCTGCCACGGTGCAGTCTGCTTGCGCCGCTTCGGCCTTGTGGGCGTGCCGTGCGCCTGTCTCCTGGGAGCTTTGTGTGGATTGGATTGCGTCGTACCTCACGCACCACAACCTGATGCTGCTGCTGTCCGTGGTCTGGACGGCGTATGTGGTGGTGGTCGGGGTCTGGATCTTGCTGCAGCGTCGCGCGCCGGTGGCCACGCTGAGCTGGCTGTTGTCCATGGCGGTGATCCCGGTGGTCGGGATTGGCGTGTACTACTTTCTGGGGCCACGCCGGCTCAAGCGCCAGCGGCTGCGGCGCTTGCGCAGCCGGCGCAAGTCGCGTGCGCGCAGCAGCATTGCCCGCCTGCGCGAGAAAGTGCCCCAGGCGCCGGACCGTCTGCAGCAGGTGGTCAAGCTGGTCACGGCGTCCACCCATTTCCCGATCAGCACGGCCGACGAGGTGGAGCTGCTGGTGGGCGGAGCGGCCACGTTCGACTCCATCACGGACGCGGTGCGCGCGGCCCGCCACCATGTGCACCTGGAGTACTACATCTTCGAGCCTGACAAGACGGGGCTGGCGCTGCTGGCGCTGCTCCAGGAAAAAGCCCGGGCTGGCGTCAAGGTGCGGCTGCTCGTGGATGCGCTGGGCTCCAAGAATCTGGGGCGCCAGCACTACCAGCCGCTGGAAGAGGCCGGGGCGGAGTTTGCCCTGTTCCACCCGACCAAGCTGGGCCGTCGCGTGCGGCCGGTGATCAACTTCCGCACCCACCGCAAGATCGTGGTCATCGACGGCTGCATCGGTTACACCGGCGGCGTCAACATCACCGACGAGGAAGACCGCCGCATCCTGCCGGACGCTTACCACGATGTGCATGTGCGCCTGCAGGGGCCGGTGGTCAACTGGCTGCAGACCGTGTTTCTGGAGGACTGGGCCTATGCGCTGGATTACAACCGCCGCAACGAGCCCAGTGACTTCGAAAACATCCTGCCCGAGCTGCCCGAGGGCAAGCAGGTGGTGCAGATCATGGCGTCCGGCCCGGACAGCAGCATGGAAGCCATCCACCGCGTGCATGTGGCCGCCATCCATGCCGCGGCCAAGCGCCTGTGGCTGACCACGCCGTACTTCGTGCCCACCGAAGCCAGCATGCTGGCGCTGACCAATGCGGCGCTGCGGGGGGTGGATGTCTGTCTGCTGGTGCCCGAGAAATCCGATTCGCGGCTGGTGACGGCGGCGGCACGGTCCTATTTCGACGAGCTGATCAGCTGCGGCGTGAAGGTGTTCGAGTACCAGGCCAGCATGCTGCATTCCAAGACCATGCTGGTGGATGACTTCATGGGCATTATCGGCACGGCCAATTTCGACAACCGCAGCTTTCGCCTGAACTACGAGGTCTGCGCCATTGCCTATGGCGAGGCCTTCAACGGCAAGCTGGCCAGCCAGTTCCAGGAAGATCTGAAGCTGGCGCGCCGCGTGGGCTATGCCCGGCCGCAGCCGTTCTGGCAGCGGCTGTTCGATTCCGCCGCACGGCTGTGTTCCCCCTTGCTGTAACGCACCATGCACTACGCTTTGAGAGACCAGCCCGTCGATGTGCCTGCCGCGACACCCGCGCAGTTGCTGGACTGGGCGCGCCAGCACCCACGCTGGCTGGTGATCACCGGTGCGGGCTGCAGCACCGAGGCGGGCATTCCGGACTACCGCGACCAGGCCGGGCAGTGGAAGCGCCCGCAACCCGTGACCTACCAGGCCTTCATGGGCGATGCGCTGGTGCGCCAGCGCTACTGGGCGCGCAGCCTGGTGGGCTGGCGGGTGATGGGCCATGCCCGGCCCGGGGCGGCCCACCATGCGCTGGCAGCGCTGGAGAAAGCCGGCCATGTGCAGCTGCTGCTGACCCAGAATGTGGACGGCCTGCACAGCGCCGCAGGCAGCCGCAAGGTGCTGGACCTGCATGGCCGCATCGACACCGTGCGCTGCATGGACAACGGCCACCGCTTTGCGCGGGCCGACTGGCAGCGGGCGCTGGAGGCCCTGAATCCCGACTGGGTGCAGCTGCAGGCCCGTACCGCACCGGATGGCGATGCCGATCTGGACGGACTGCCGTTTGCCGAGTTCCGCATTCCACCCTGTCCGCACTGCGGCACCGGCGTGCTCAAGCCCGATGTGGTGTTCTTTGGCGAGAGCGTGCCGCGCGAGCGGGTGCAGCGCGGCCTGGACACCCTGGCCCAGGTGGACGGGGTGCTGGTGGCCGGTTCGTCGCTGATGGTGTATTCGGGCTTTCGCTTTGTGCAGGCGGCGGCCGCTGCCGGGCTGCCGGTGCTGGCCATCAACCAGGGGCGCACGCGGGCCGATGCGCTGCTGGCGGCCAAGCTGCAGGCCGATGTGGGGCAGTCCTTGCAGGCGCTGGCCCAAGGGCTGGGGGCCGGGGGCGGCTAACAGGGCAGGCACCTCGGACCGCGGCGGGGGCGCTGCCGATTCCCGACACGGTGCAGCGCACCGCCCGGCAGGCCGGGAGCGCCTGCGCTTGCAGGCATACTCGCCCCCATGGCTGAATCCGCTTCCCTCACTTTTCTGTGGCACGACTACGAGACCTTCGGTGCCAATCCCCGTTATGACCGCCCGGCGCAGTTTGCGGCCATCCGCACCGACATGGAGCTCAACGAAGTCGGCGAGCCGCTGATGTTCTACTGCCAGCCGGCCCCGGATTACCTGCCCGATCCCCAGTCCTGCCTGATCACCGGCATCACCCCCCAGCAATGCCTGGAGGAGGGCGTGCCCGAGGTGGAGTTTGCCAACCGCATCGAAGCCGCGTTCAGCCAGCCTGGCACCGTGGGCGTGGGCTACAACACCATCCGCTTTGACGACGAGGTGACGCGCTTTCTGTTCTGGCGCAACCTGATCGACCCCTATGCCCGCGAATGGCAGAACGACTGCAGCCGCTGGGACCTGCTGGATGTGGTGCGCATGGTCTATGCGCTGCGCCCGGACGGCATCCAGTGGCCGAAGAAGGAAGACGGTAGCCCCAGCTTCAAGCTGGAAGACCTGGCCCGTGCCAACGGCCTGCTGCACGCGCAGGCCCACGACGCCCTCAGTGACGTGCGCGCCACCATTGCCCTGGCGCGGCTGATTCGCCAGGCCCAGCCCAAGCTGTTTGAATTTGCCTTTGCCCTGCGCAAGAAGGACCGGGTGCTGCACGAGATGGGCCTGCCGGCCGTGCAGGTCGATGCCCGGCCTTTTCTGCACGTGAGCGGCATGATCCGCCCCGAGCGCGGCTGCATCGCCATGATGTGGCCGCTGGCCCAGCACCCGACCAACAAGAACGAGGTGATCTGCTGGGACCTGAATGCCGACCCGTCCGAGCTGGCCAGCCTGGATGCCGAGCAGCTGCGCCTGCGCCTGTTCACGCGCCAGGCCGATCTGCCCGAAGGCGTGCAGCGCCTGCCGATCAAGAGCATCCACATCAACAAGTCGCCGATGGTGGTGCGCAATCTGAAGACGCTGTCACCCGAGATGGCGGCGCGCTGGGGGCTGGATATGGCGCAGTGCATCGAGCATGCGGTGGCCGCACGCGCGCTGCCCGACATGAGTGCGCTGTGGAAGCAGGTGTACCAGCGCCAGGACGGCCATGGCCCGCAGGATGTGGACCAGGATCTGTACAACGGCTTTGTCGGCCCCAATGACCGGCGCCACCTGAACCAGCTGCGCGGCCTGAACCCGCAGGAGCTGGCGGTCAGCCGCATGGGCTTTGACGACAAGCGCCTGCCCGAGCTGGTGTTCCGCTGGCGCGCCCGCAACTGGCCGCAGACGCTGAACCCGCAGGAGCAGGCCCGCTGGGAGCAGCTGCGTGCGGCCTTTCTGGTGGAAGGCCAGGGCGGTACCCGCACGGCCGAGCAGATGTTTGCCCAGATCGACGATCTGTCGGAAAACGCCAGCGAGCAGGGGGAGGGGATCCTGGGCATGCTGTACGACTACGCCGAAAGCATCGTCCCGGAAATGTGAGCGGGCGGGCCATGCCCTGCCGCCGCGCGCCGGTGCAGGCTGGGTCCCGGTGCCAGGCGGGTGGGGGCATCCCCCAGCGCCGCCACCACCCCACAACCATCCAGGGCCATCCGCGGCGGGGTGTGGGGGTCGGGCCACGCCGGTTCGGCCATTTGTCTTATAGGATTTCCCTTGGAGGCCCGCCTTTTCTATAGTCGGCTTCCATGTCCTGTCCTTTGTTCCTGACGTGGTTGCCGCGCATGGCTATTGCCGTGCGGCCGCTTGGCGCGACGGGATGGCGCATGGCTGCAGGGGCGGTGTGCCTGGGCGCGTTACTGGCGCAGGTCCAGACCCAAGCCCAGACGGTGCGCCCCGGGCTGTGGGAGTTCGAAGGCCGGCACTCGCAGCTGCGCCAGAGCAGCGGGCAGACGGTGGACATGCAGAAGATCAACCAGCAGCTGGAAACCCAGTTGCTGGGCATGGAGCCCGGCGTGCGCCGCATGCTGGAGGACAACCTGCGCAGCGTTGGCGTGGTGGTGGACCGGGGGCGCAACCAGTTGCTGTGCGTGCCGCCCGACCAGATCCAGCTGGCACGGCTGGTCGAGCGCCAGCAGCAGGAGGGCTGCACCTTCACCCTGCAGGAGCGCGGTGCCGATTTTGTGCGCGGACAGCTGAAATGCACCGAGCCGCGGGGACAGGGCAGCCATGTGGCATCGGTCATCACGCCCGAGCGGCTGAGCACCCGCACCGAGCTGAAGATCCCGCAGGGCCAGCTGATCATCACAACGTCTGCCCAGTGGATTGCCGCCGACTGCGGCAATGCCGCCGATGTGGGCCGCCAGCGGCAGCAGGAGCGCTCGCTGTTCGGCGGGGGCAAGTAGGGTCGGAGTACCGTATCTGCTGCGGGTGCCGCCCGGGGCCTATGCCCCCGAAGGCTGCGGCCTTGGGAGGCTTGGGTCGGCAGTCCGTGCGTGGGATGCTGCTCAGCCAAAGAACCGGTAGCAGACCACGATGGCGGCCACCACGCCGGCCAGCTCGGCAATCAGGGCGCAGGGCACGGCATGGCGCGCACGCTGTATGCCCACGGCACCAAAGTACACGGCCAGCACATAGAAGGTGGTTTCGGTGCTGCCCTGGATGGTGGCGGCGGCCAGGGCGGCAAAGCTGTCCACGCCCTGGGTCTGCATGGTCTCGATCAGCATGGCGCGTGCCGCGCTGCCGGAAAACGGCTTGACCAGGGCCGTGGGCAGGGCGTCCACAAAGCGGGTGTCCATGCCCAGCACGTCCACGCACCAGCGGATGCCGTCCAGCGCATAGCCCAGCGCGCCCGAGGCACGGAACACGCCCACGGCGCAGAGCATGGCCACCAGATAGGGCAGCAGGCCCTTGGCCACGTCAAACCCTTCCTTGGCCCCGGCGATGAAGCTGTCGTACACAGCGACCTTCTTCCAGGCGCCCAGGCAGACGAACAGCAGCACCAGGGCGAACAAGGTCAGATTGCCCAGCAGCGCCGACAGGCTGGCCAGTGCGGCGGCGCTCAGCGTGCTCAGCAGCGCCATGAAGCCGGCCAGGCCCAGGGCCACCGGCAGCAGATAGGCCAGCACCACCGGGCTGAACAGCGGCAGGCGCTGCACCAGGGCCACGGCCAGCAGGCCGGCCAGCGTGGAGCAGCTGGTGGCCAGCAGAATCGGCAGGAACACCAGCGTGGGGTCGGGCGCGCCCTGCTGCATGCGGTACATGAAGATGGTGACCGGCAGCAGCGTCAGCGACGAGGCGTTGAGTACCAGGAACAGGATCTGCGCATTGGTGGCGGTGTCGGGCCGGGGGTTGAGCGTCTGCAGCTCCTGCATGGCCTTGAGCCCCATGGGCGTGGCGGCGTTGTCCAGCCCCAGGCCGTTGGCGGCAAAGTTCAGCGTGATCAGGCCCAGCGCCGGGTGGCCGCGCGGCACTTCGGGCATCAGCTTGCCAAACAGCGGACCCAGCACCTTGGCCAGCCACTGCACCACGCCGGCCTGTTCGGCAATGCGCAGAAAGCCCAGCCACAGCGTCAGCGTGCCGAACAGCAGCACCATCACTTCGACCGACAGCTTGGCCATGGCAAACAGCGCCTGCACCATGTTGGCAAACACCTGGGCCTGGCCGCCCAGCAGCCACTGCGCGGCTGCGGCCACGGCGGCAATCACAAAAAAGCCCAGCCACAGGGCGTTGAGCATGGAAGTTCTCCCTCAGGGCAGATGTCATGGGTCTTGCACGCCGCCATTGTCGCGCGGCGCACAGGGGCTGCCGATCGTCACCGGCGTGTAACAAGAAGTTTTCACAATCGGCGCACGCGCAACGTTCCCTTTGTGATCTTGACCACTGCTTCATCTTCTTTCCCTGCTGCCGCACGCCTGTGGGCCGGGCCCCGTGGGTTCTATGGCGCGGCGCTGGGCCGCGTGGGGGGCGCTATTTCCGGTTGGCCGCTGCTGCGCTGGGCGCCGCCGGTGCTGGTGCTGACCGCGCTGGCGCTGTCCTGGTGGTTCACCAGCCAACGCCTGCAGTCGCAGGAGGACCAGCTGTGGGAGGCAGCCCTGAGCCAGCAGGCGGCCGTGGCGTCCAGCCTGCAGGAGAGCCTGGTGCAGGCGGTGGACAAAGGCCACTTGATGGCCCTGATTGCAGCGGAGGCGCTGGACGGTGCACCGCAGGAGGTGGCCCAGACCCGCCGCCGCCTGCTGGCCATGCAGGCGGCCGACCCCACCTTGCTGCGCTTTGCGGTGCTGGATGCGCAGGGCGAGCGCCTGCTCAGCTCTACGCCGGTGCAGGACGGCGTGGCGCAGCTGGCGCTGGTGGACCCGGCCCTGCTGCGCAGTGCCGCGCGCCAGCAGAGCCCAGCCGCGCGCCAGGTGCAGGTGCTGCCGGTGTTGCCAGGGGGCAAGGAATTCGTTCCCGACACGCCCAACGTGCGACCCGTGTCCCTGCTGCTGGGCATGCCCCCGGCCTGGGCGGCGCAGGGGGATGCGCTGAGCCAGGTGCCGTCGCCGGGCGGTTTTTTGCTGCAGGCCATCGATCTGGTGCATTTTCTGGGCCCGTACCGGGGGGCGGACATGCACACGGGCACCCACATCCAGGTGCTGGCGCCGGATGGCAGCGTGCTGGCGGCCATGCAAGACCATGCGCTGCTGGCGTCGCCGCCCGGTCAGCGTCAGGCGGTGCTGGCCCAGCAGCCCGGTGTGCAGGGCCATGGCCGGCTGCGGCTGGACGACCAGCAACTGCATCTGGTCAGCTGGCGGCGCAATGCCGGCACCCCGTTCACCGTGGTCGTCAGCCAGGACCTGCCCCGGCTGCTGGCCGAACACCGCGCCAACAGCCGGCGTGCATGGGGACTGCTGGCGCTGCTGACGGCCATCACCTTGCTGGCCACCTTGGCGCTGGCCCGGGTGCTGGGGCGGCAGCACCACCTGTTCCAGGCGCTGTCCGTGGCGGACGCCAAGAACCAGTCGCTGATCGAGCAGCTGGAGCAGGAAAAAATCCGTGCGCTGGAGCTGGCGGGCAGCGACCACCTGACGGGACTGCACAACCGCCGCATGTTCAACGAGCTGGTGGCCAGCCATCTGGCGCTGGCGCGGCGCAGCCCCAAGCATTACGCGCTGCTGTACCTGGACCTGGACCGTTTCAAGCAGATCAACGACAGCCTGGGCCACCATGTGGGCGATTTGCTGCTGCAGGCCGTGGCCGAGCGCCTGCGTTCCCTGGTGCGCGGCAGCGACATCATCGGCCGCATGGGGGGGGACGAGTTTGCCGTGCTGGTCACCGCCATGGAGCAGCTGGCCGACATGGACCAGCTGGCCAGCAAGCTGGTGGCCCAGCTCAGCCAGCCCTATGTGGACCTGGACGGGCACAGCCTGCAGCTGAGCCCCAGCATCGGCATTGCCTTCTTTCCGCGCGACGGCCATGACGTGGCCACGCTGTGCCAGCACGCGGACATGGCCATGTACGCCTCCAAGCGCGCGGGGCGGGGGCGTGCCACCTATTACGACACCCAGCTCAACCCGGCCGACGACCGCGGCTGGCAGCTGGAGCGCGAGCTGGCGCAGGCCATTGCCGGCGAACAGCTGGTGCTGCATTTCCAGCCCAAGGTGCGGCTGGAGGACTGCCGCATCGAAGGTTTCGAGGCCCTGGTGCGCTGGCAGCACCCGGCTTTCGGGCTGATCTACCCCGGGGAATTCATTGCCCTGGCCGAGAAGAACGGCCTGATCGCCGAGCTGGGGGACTGGGTGATACGCGCCTGCTGCCAGCAGGCGGCGGCCTGGCGGCAGCAGGGGCTGGACACGGTGCCGATTGCGGTCAATGTGTCGGCCCTGCAGTTGCGCGACACGGCGTTTCCCACGCGCATGGCCACCTATCTGCAGCAGTACGGCGTGCGGGCCAGCGACCTGGAGCTGGAAATCACCGAAAGCTGCCTGGTGGAGCCCGTGGACCTGGCGGTGCGGGTGCTCAACCAGCTGGAGGGCATGGGCATGCGCATCGGCCTGGACGACTTCGGCACCGGTTTTTCCAGCCTGAGCCAGATCCGCCACCTGCCCATCGACACCATCAAGCTGGACCGGTCGTTTGTGGACGACATCCGTTCCAGCCCCGAGGCGGGGGTGCTGGTGACGTCCATCATCACGCTGGCCCACAACCTGAAGATGCGGGTGGTGGCCGAAGGTGTGGAGCTGCGCGACCAGCTGGTCTACCTGAAGACCGCCGGCTGCGATGCGGCCCAGGGTTACATCCTCAGCCGCCCCGTGCCGGCGCAGGAGACGCAGCGCCTGCTGCGCCAGGGCATTCTGGAGCCGGCGTGAAGGCGGGGCGTTGTCTTTGCGGGGCTCCGGCTGATGGGGCGTAGGCACAGGGGCGCCCCATCACGCGCTTACGGTGCGGTCGTTGTCAAGCGCAGCAGCTGCCCATCCGGGGCATCGGTCAGCACATACAGCCAGCCATCCGGGCCCTGGCGCACATCGCGCACGCGCTGGCCCAGGCCGGGCAGCAGTTTTTCGTGGGCCACCAGGCGGTCGCCGTCGAACTTCAGCCGCTCCAGCATGCGCGATTTGAGCGCGCCAACCACCAGCGAGCCCTGCCAGTCCGCACCATAGCGGCTGCTGCTGACCCAGGCCAGTCCGGACGGTGCAATCGAAGGCACCCAGTAGTGCAGCGGCTGCTCCATGCCGTTCTGGCGGGTGATGCCGGCGCCGATCTTGCCGCCGCCGTAGTTCTCGCCATAGGTGATCACCGGCCAGCCGTAGTTCTTGCCGGGCTGGACGCGGTTGACTTCGTCGCCGCCCTGGGGACCGTGCTCGTGCATCCACAGCTGGCCGTCGGGGGCCAGCACCGCGCCCTGCGGGCTGCGGTGGCCCCAGCTCCAGATGGCCGGAAGGGCGTCGGCGCGGGCGGCGAAGGGGTTGTCGGCAGGGATGCTGCCGTCCTTGCCCACGCGCACGATCTTGCCCAGGTGGCTGCGCAGGTTCTGTGCCTCTTCCTTGTACTGGGAGCGTTCGCCCAGCGTCAGGAACAGGCTGCCGTCCGGCTTGCCGTTCACCATGCGCTCCACGATGCGGCAGCCAAAGTGCAGGGCGCTGTCGTACTTGGGCTGCTGCTCGAAAATCACTTGCACCTGCTGCAGGGCGGTGGCGTCGGCGTTCAGTGTGGCACGGGCCAGGGCGGTGCCGTTCTTGCCGGCATCCGCGCCGGTACCGGGCTGGCTGTAGCAAAAATACAGCTGGCGGTTCTGGGCAAAGCCGCTGTCCAGCACCACGTCCAGCAGCCCTCCCTGGCCCCGCGCCACCACGGGCGGCACGCCGGCCAGCGGCGGGTTCAGCCGGCCATCGCTTTGCACCACGCGCATGCGGCCGGGGCGCTCGGTCACCAGGTAGCGGCCATCGGGCAAAAAGGCCACAGCCCAGGGGTGTTCCAGGCCTTGGGCCACGGTCACCGCCTGCAGCGCGCGTGCGGCGGCCGAGCTGGGTGTGGTGGCCGGCGTGGACGGACCCACGGGCTGGGCCTGCGCCATGCTGGCGCCCAGGGCACCGGCCAGGCCCAGCGCAGGCAGCAGCAGGCGCCGGCGGGAGGCCGGTCGGGAATCAGGGCCAGAAAAAGCGAGAGAAAAGGGGAGAGAAGAGGGGGGAGGAAACGGTCGGGGATGGGTCATGGGCACTCCAAAAGCACAGGGTATGTCGCAGGACGCAGGTCGGCCCATTGTGGCGGCCGCGCGGTGGACGCCTAGCGGATTGCGCCTGCGGCCTGCCGGGGAATACGCTCGCCGGGGGCGGATGGGGCCGCCTGGAGGGGCGAGGCCGTAAAAAAACCGAGTTGCCGCCGGGGATCGCTGCGGCAGCACACGCCCGCGCCGGGCCAGCGGGTGTATAAAGTCGGCTGCACAGAGCGCTGCGGCGCTTGATCGAAGGCGCGGCCATGGAATTCCTGGACGCGCCTTTGTTGTTCCCCTCTACACCCCTGCATACAAAGGAATCGCACCCATGGGCGCGCAATGGAAAGCCAAGGGCAAGGCCCTGGTCGCCGATGCCAAAGGCAAGCTGTTTGGCAAACTGGTCAAGGAAATCACCGTCGCGGCCCGTCTGGGCGGCGGCGACCCCGGCTCCAATTCGCGTCTGCGCATGGCCATTGAAGCGGCCCGCAAGGCTTCCATGCCCAAGGACACGCTGGACCGTGCGATCAAGAAGGGCTCCGGCGCCGGCGCCGATGCGGTGAACTATTCCAGCGTGCTGTTCGAAGGCTACGGCCCCCAGCGCGTGCCGGTGATGGTCGAGTGCCTGACCGACAACCCCAACCGCACGGCCCCCAATATGCGCGTGTGCTTCCGCAAGGGCCAGCTGACTGCCGTGGCCTGGGACTTTGACCACGTGGGCATGATCGAAGGCGAAGCCGAGGGCGGCGCTGACGTGGAAATGGCCGCCATCGAAGCCGGTGCCCAGGATTTTGAAGCCGGCGAAGAAGAGGGCGTGACCCTGTTCATCACCGACACCACCGACCTGGATACCGTGGCCAAGGCCCTGCCGGCCCAGGGCATCAAGGTGCTGTCCGCCAAGCTGGGCTACAAGGCCAAGAACCCGGTCAGCATGGGCAGCCTGTCCGCCGAAGCGCAGGAAGAAGTGCAGACCTTCCTGGCCGGTCTGGAGAACGACGACGACGTGCAACACGTGTTCGTGGGTCTGGTGGACTGAGGATGCCAGCCGCTGGGGCTGCCCAGCCGGCAACCGCCAAGAAAGGGAACCCTCCGGGTTCCCTTTTTTCTTTGCGGATCCGTGCAGAGGGCGGTTCCCCGGGCCGGCCGCACCGCCATGCCATCCAGCGGGTGCGGCACCGTGCACTAGCGTTTTTTCGTAGTGCGGACACAAGGCGGGCCGATTAAGGTGGGGGCAGCCCTGTGTGTCAGCGGCCATTCCCCGTGGACGGTGCGGGAAGGCCTGTGCCTTGAGGAGGTGTGCCATGCCCCTGTCTCCCGCTGAGGATTCCCACAATGAACGGCCCGGCCCGGCCAGGTCCGGCCAGGAACGGCCCGGCGCGGCTGCGCCCGGTGCGGCGCCACCCGTGCAGCTGCAGGCCCTGCGCTGGGGGGATCCGTGGCGCTGGCTGGGTGCCGGAGCGCGGGATGTGCGGCGTGCCTGGGGCGTGGCGCTGTTTTACGGGCTGTGTTTCTGGGGCATGGCGCTGTGCCTGGCCTGGGTGTTCAGCGCCAGTCCGGAGTATGTGATGTCCATGGCCAGCGGCTGCCTGTTGCTGGGACCGTTTCTGGCCATGGGGCTGTACGACACCAGCCGCCGGCTCGAGCGGGGCGAGGCGCCGGATCTGGGGCGCTCCATCACCGCCTGGGACCGCAATCTGGGCGGCATGGGCATGCTGGTGCTGGTGCTGATCGTGCTGGAGCTGCTGTGGGGACGGGCCTCGCTGGTGGTGTTTGCGGTGTTCTTCGACACCGGCATGCCGTCCACCACAGGGGTGCTGCAGGCCATCTTCCGGCCGGAGAACTGGGAGTTCATTGCGGTGTACGCAGCGGTGGGCGGCACGTTTGCGCTGCTGGTGTTCGGCACCACGGCCGTGTCCATGCCCATGATGCTGGACCGGGGCACGGACGCGCTGACGGCCGGCCTGACCAGCATGCAGGTGGTGCTGGGCAATCTGGGCATGATGCTGGTCTGGGGCGCGCTGATTGCCGCACTGGTGGGCGCGTCCTTCCTGGTGCTGTGGGGGCTGCCGCTGCTGCTGGTGGGGCCGCTGCTCGGTTGCGCCAGCTGGCATGCCTACCGCAGCGCGGTGGTGCCCCTACCGTACACACCGTCCGCAACACCAGCACCGGAGGCAGTGCCTTAAGATGGACTGCGGCCCGCTGCCGGGCAACTTGGTGCAATATCCACCCATACAACTTCCATTGATAACGAAAGAACGCATTGGCTACACCCAACTACGGATACGAAAAACGACAGCGCGAGCTGGCCAAGAAGCAGAAAAAAGAAGAAAAACTGCGCGAAAAGGCCCAGCGCAAGCAGTCGGACACGGATGCCCCCCATGCGGGCGATGCGCCTGCACCTTCGGGTGACGGTGCAGGGCCGACTGCCAACTGAGCGAGCGCTGCTCCACCATGGCCTGAAGCTGCCGTTGTGCAGTGTGGGGTGGGTGTTGCTGCGCAGCCAGCGCGCCCAGGGTGGTGAAGGACAAAGGCCGGGTGGTGACATGACGTCACCCCCGGCCTTTGTCGTTGTGCGTGCCGATGGTGCAGGGTTCAGCCCAGCAGGCCTCGGAGGGTGGGCCAGACGTTGTCCAGCATCAGCGGCTGGGCTTCTGCACGGGGGTGGATGCGGTCGGCCTGGAACAGCGCGGCGGCATTCGGAATATCGGCCACGCCTTTGAGGAGGAACGGTACCAGCGGCGTGCGCGTGTCCTGCGCCACCCGGGTGTAGATATGGGCAAAGTCACGCCCGTAGCTGGCGCCGTAGTTGGGGGGCATCTGCATGCCCACCAGCAGGCCTTTGGCGCCGCTTTCCTTGCTGACCTGCAGCATCAGGCGCAGATTCTCTTCGGTCTGCTGCAGCGGCAGGCCGCGCAGCGCGTCGTTGCCCCCCAGCTCGATCACCACGATCTGCGGCTGGTGCTGCTTGAGCAGTGCGGGCAGGCGCGAACGCCCGCCGGCGGTGGTTTCACCGCTGATGCTGGCGTTGACCACACTGGCGTTCGGGTGTTGCTGCGCCAGGCGCTGCTCCAGCAGCGTGACCCAGCCGGTGCCGCGTGCCAGGCCATATTCGGCGCTGAGCGAGTCGCCCAGGATCAGGATCTTGCGGGCGGTCGTTTTGCCCTGTGCCAGCGCCGGCGATAGCCAGAGTGCAGCGGCGGCGCCCGCAAGCGCGATACAGTGGCGACGGTGGCGGTGCAAAGGGTGCATGGCTTTTTCCTGAGGTTTTTTCATGACTGAGACGATTTCCCGGCAGCCCTTGATCGCGGTAGAGCATCTCTTCAAGTCCGTGACGGATTCTTCCGGCAGCCTGGACATTCTGCGGGATATCGATTTCACACTGCAGCCCGGGGAGACCGTGGCCATTGTGGGTGCATCCGGATCGGGCAAAAGCACCCTGCTGTCGATTCTGGCGGGGCTGGACGTGCCTTCGCGCGGCACGGTGCGCCTGCAGGGCCAGGACATGTTTGCGCTGGACGAAGACGCACGCGCCGCGCTGCGGGCACAGAAGATCGGCTTTGTGTTTCAGAGCTTCCAGTTGATGGGCAATCTCACGGCGCTGGAGAACGTGATGCTGCCGCTGGAGCTGGCCGGCGTGCGCGGCGCACGCGTGCAGGCCACCGAGATGCTGCAGCGCGTGGGCCTGGGCCAGCGCCTGCAGCACTACCCCAAGCTGCTGTCCGGCGGCGAGCAGCAGCGTGTGGCCCTGGCGCGGGCCTTTGTGGTGCGCCCGGCCGTGCTGCTGGCCGACGAGCCCACGGGCAGCCTGGACTTTGCGACCGGCGAAGCGGTGATGGAGCTGATGTTCGCCCTCAACCGTGAGCAGGGCACGACCCTGGTGCTGGTGACCCACGACCGCGGTATCGCCGCGCGCTGTGACCGGCGCATCACCATCGCCGCCGGCGCGGTGGCGGCGGATGAGCAGGGGGTGCTGGAGCAGCCGGGCTGAGCACGGCGCGGCGGGCCGCAAGGCCTGCGCCGTGCGTGGCGGGGACGCGCAGCCCGCCAATCCGCAAGGTTCAGGCGCGGCGCTGTGCCGGATCCGCTGCCGTGGCGGTGTCCGCCGAGGCATCGGATAGCGGTGTCGATGCCGGTGCCCGGCCGTCTTCCGACAGGCAGACCGCGGCGGTGAAGATCACGTCGGTGGAGGAGTTCAGTGCCGTCTCGGTCGAATCCTGCAGCACGCTGATGATGTAGCCAATGCCGACCACCTGCATGGCGATGTCGTTGGAGATGCCGAACATGCTGCAGGCCAGCGGAATCAGCAGCAGGGAACCACCGGCCACGCCCGATGCACCGCAGGCGCACAGCGCCGACACCACGCACAGCAGCAGGGCCGTGGGGATGTCCACCGCAATGCCCAGGGTGTGGGCGGCGGCCAGGGTCAGCACGCTGATGGTGATGGCCGCGCCGGCCATGTTGATGGTGGCGCCCAGCGGGATGGCGACGCTGTAGGTGCCTTCGTCCAGGTTCAGGCGCTTGGCGATTGCCATGTTGATGGGGATGTTGGCGGCCGAGCTGCGGGTGAAGAAGGCCGTGACACCGCTTTCGCGCAGGCACATCAGCACCAGCGGGTAGGGATTGCGGCGGATCTTCCACCAGACGATGGCGGGGTTGACCACCAGGGCCACGCACAGCATGGAGCCCAGCAGCACGCACAGCACGTGGACGTAGCCGCTCAGTGCTTCCAGGCCGGTGGTGGCCACGGTGGAGGCGACCAGGCCAAAAATGCCCAGCGGTGCGCAGCGGATCACGGCCTGGATGATGAAGGTCACGCCGTTGGCCAGATCCGATGCCACTTTCTGCGTGGTGGCGCTGGCATGGCGCAGCGCCACGCCCAGGCCGATGGCCCACACCAGAATGCCGATGTAGTTGGCCTTCAGCACCGCATTCACCGGGTTGTCCACGGCGCTCAGCAGCACGCCCATCAGCACTTCGCGGATGTCACCGGGCGCGGCGACGCCGGTGGCTGCATCCTTGAAATGCAGCACCGAGGGAAACAGCATGCTGGCACCCACGCCGACGATGGCGGCCGCCAGCGTGCCCACCAGATACAGCCACAGCACGGGCTTGAGCAGGGTGACTTTCCCGGGGCGGTGGTTGCCGATGGCCGCCATCACCAGCACCAGCACCAGCACCGGTGCCACGGCCTTGAGGGCCGAGATGAAGAGGGTGCCCAGCAGGCCGACCGACAGTGCGGCCTGCGGCCAGAGCAGCGCCAGGGCAATGCCCAGAATCAGGCCGATCACGATTTGCGTGACCAGGCCGGTGCGGCGCAGCCAGTGCAGCAGGGGTTGAAACATCATGGTGGAAAAAAAGCCGGGCGGCGCCGGCAAAGGCATCCGCGTACAAAATGAAAGCGGCCTTTGAAGTTGGCCGCAGTGCAGCAAAATTCAAAGGCCGGTGCCTGGGGTCTGCCGGAGCGCATCCCAAAGATAGATGCTTCCGACCACAGGGTGAGTGTAGGCTTTCAGGGAAAACCCGGCGTTTGCAGGGTGCTTGGGAGGCGGAGCCGTCGGGCAGTGTCTGCCGGTGCGGTCTGCGGCAGGCTGCCCGGGTGTGGACCGCGCGCCACAGCGGCCTGTCTTCTCCTCGGGCATTGGCTTGGCCGGATAATGCCCCTCCTATGTCGTCCCCCAAAGTGCTTTTCGGCTTCCATGCCGTCGGCGTGCGCCTGAAGACCGCGCCGCAATCCATCATTGAAATCTACTACGAGAGCGCACGCCGCGATGCGCGCATGCGCCAGTTCCTGGAGCGTGCCAAAGAGGTTGGCGCCCGTCTGATCGAAGCCGATGCCATGCGCATCGCCAAGCTGGCTGGCAGCCATGGCCACCAGGGCGTGGCTGCGCGCGTGGAAGAGGTCCGAGACACCCGCACGCTGGATGAGCTGCTGGACGATCTGGAGGAATCCGGCGTCAAGGCCCCGCTGCTGCTGGTGCTGGACGGCGTGACCGATCCCCACAATCTGGGCGCCTGCCTGCGGGTGGCCGACGGCGCTGGTGTGCATGCCGTGATCGCTCCCAAGGACCATGCGGCCGGCATCAACTCGACCGTGGCCAAGGTGGCCAGTGGCGCAGCCGAGACGGTGCCGTATTTCATGGTGACCAACCTGGCGCGCACGCTCAACGAGCTCAAGGAGCGCGGCATCTGGGTGATCGGCACCAGCGGCGATGCCGACAAGCACCTCTACCAGATGGACCTGACCGGCCCGACGGCCCTGGTGCTGGGCGCCGAAGGCGACGGCATGCGTCAGCTCACCCGCAAGACCTGCGATGCGCTGGTCAGCATCCCCATGCAGGGCGCGGTGGAAAGCCTGAATGTGTCCGTGGCCAGCGGCGTGTGCCTGTACGAGGCACTGCGCCAGCGCATTCCCAAGCCGGCCTGAGTCCCCTCCGTCTCTGCCCCGCCGGTGGCGGAACAGCAGGCGGGATCTCTGGATTTTTCACAGCTGCTGACGTCTCCCATGCCTGCTGCCGAGCCTGACCATGCCATCGAGGCTGTGCGCGACTGGATCGCACAGTCCCGGCGGCTGTGCGTGCTGACCGGCGCGGGTGTCAGTGCGGAATCGGGCGTGCCCACTTTCCGTGACGCCCAGACCGGCTACTGGGCGCAGTTCCGTGCGGAAGACATGGCGTCCGAGCCTGGTTTCCGCGCCCATCCAGCGCGCGTCTGGCATTGGTACCAGCACCGGCGGGGCTTGGTGTCGGCCGTCGCGCCCAATGCCGCCCACCATGCGCTGGCCGGCTTTGCGGCGCAGCACCCGGGCCGGCTGACCCTGGTCACCCAGAACGTGGATGGCCTGCACCAGCGTGCAGGCAGCCCCGATGTGGTGGCTTTGCACGGCGATCTGTTTGCCGACCAATGGCTGGATGCCTGTTGTCCGCAGTGCACCCCGGCCTTGCAGGCCGGGCAGCTGACGGCGACCGAGCCGCCCGCCTGTCCGTACTGCGGGAATCTGCGCCGCCCCGGGGTGGTGTGGTTTGGCGAATGCCTGCCCCAGGCGGCGCTGGACGCGGCCGAAGCGGCGGCCCAAGGCTGTGATCTGATGCTGGTGGTGGGGACGGCCGGGGTGGTGTACCCGGCGGCGGGCCTGGTCTTTCAGGCGCGGGATGCGGGCGCGCGCGTGGTCATCGTCAACACCGTGTCCACGGAACTGGACCGCCTGGCCGATGCCGTGCTGCAGGGGCCGGCGACCACGGTGCTGCCTGCGCTGCTGGGTTGACGCTTTGGCAGGTGCGCACCACGGGCGCCAGCTGGCGAAGCACCGTGCGGTTCAATGGCCGATGTCGTGGGATGCGTCGGCAGGCACCGGTGCCGCCTGCTCGGTTTTCTTGCGGCGACCGGGCTTGGAAAACAGGATGGTGCTGCTGTCCGGCGTGAGGCGCTGGATCACGATGCTGCCGTCCTGGTGCAGATACAGGCGCGTATCCGGCGATTCGCTGTTGTCCACGTAGCAGACGCCAGTGCTCAGACCCTGCCAGCCATGTTCGGCACAGAAGCGCCGGCTGCGCAGGTATTCCAGCACGCTGCTGGGACTGGCGTGTTCCTCATTGCTGGCGACCCACAGATCTCGGAACAGCGTGAATGCCGCTTCCGCGTTGTCGCAACTGGGGGCCGCTTCGAGCTTTTTCAGCAGCGTGGAAAAGCGAGTTTCAAAGGTGGACAGCATGTCGACTATGTTAGTGGCAGGGCTGATTGAAATTGTTGTGTATAGCTACCGGTTAGAAAAGTTACCCAAATGTAAATCAGCATACATTTGGTGCAGTTATCGGACATGCTAGTCCACATCCGTGTTCCGCGATGCGCTGCATCTTCAAACAGTTGCCTGGTTGCATCAGGGCTGGGCAAGAATGCTGCAGTGCGAAGCCGGCCATGGGGCGGCCGGCGGCAACCAAGATACCGCCATGAAATTGCTACGTTATGGCCCGCCTGGGCAAGAGAAACCGGGCCTGCTGGATGCCCAGGGGGTGCTGCGCGACGCATCGGCCTGGACCGACGACTGGGCGGATGACGCCCTGGCGCCGGCGGCGCTGGAGGCCTTGCAGCAGGCGCACTGGCAGCAGTGGCCGCAGGTGCCGGGGCAGCCCCGCCTGGGTTGCCCGGTGAGGCGGGTACGCAAGATCGTCTGTGTGGGGCTGAACTATGCCGACCATGCGCGGGAAGCCGGTCTGGCGCCTCCGGAAGAGCCGGTGCTGTTCCTCAAGGCGGCCTCTGCGCTGTGCGGTCCCGAAGACGATCTGCTGCTGCCGCCCCAGGCCCACAAGGTGGACTGGGAGGTGGAGCTGGGCCTGGTGATCGGTCAGCGCATGCAGCATGTGCCCGAGTGGCGGGCCATGGAGCACCTGGCGGGTTATGTGCTGGCCAACGATATCTCCGAGCGTGCCTGGCAGATGGAGCGGGGCGGGCAATGGGACAAGGGCAAGTCCCACGACGGGTTTGCGCCGGTCGGCCCCTGGCTGGTGACACCGGACGAGGTGGAAGACCCGCACAACCTGGCGCTGTGGCTGGAGCTCAACGGGGTGGTGATGCAGGACGGCCACACCAGCCACTTCATCTTCCAGGTGCCGCGGGTGCTGGCCTATATCTCGGAATTCATGACCCTGGAGCCGGGCGACATCGTGCTGACCGGCACGCCGGCCGGCGTGGGCCTGGGGCACAAGCCCGTGCCCCGCTTTCTGCAGGACGGCGATGTGATGCGCCTGGGCGGCCAGGGGCTGGGCGAGCAGCGCATCCACTGCCGCGCCTGGGTGCGGGAGAACACCGAAAGCCGCTGAAGCGGCGGTGCGAAAACACGTGGGAGCGAGCGCGCAGACCGGAGGCGCGCTGCACAGAAATCAGGGGGCGGTGTGGCCGGCCCCCGGGGGCAGATGGCGTGCCAGCGCGGCATGCACGTCGGCATGTGCTGCCTGGGGGATGGCCAGCAGCTCGTAGCCCAGCACACGGGCCATTTCATGCAAGGTGGACAGGCGTGGGTCCAGTCCATTGCTTTCCAGTCGCTGCACGGTCATGCGCGACAGGCCGGCCTGGGCCGCCAGGTCGGCCTGGGTCAGCAGCAGCCGTTTGCGTGCCTGTGCCAGGGTGGCGACCAGGGGATCGGGTGTGGCTGCGGCCGTTACCGGTGAAGAAATGCTGTCAGGCATGGTGGTGGTTCTCGCAAAAAACCAAGAGTGGGGCCATTGCCAGTGCAGGCGGGGAAAGCCGGTCTGTGCTGGCGGGAGCGATGCAGCGGCCCCAGTGCTCAGGCGAAAAGGTTGAGGCGCGTGCCCACCTGACCATAGCGCGCCAGCTCGGGCTGGATCACTGCCATTTGTCCGGCAGTGGGGCCGGACAGCGCCTTGTTCAGCTCCTGCTGGTTGAATTGGCGCTTGGTCAGCTCGGCCATGGTGGCTGCATCGGTGACGCGGTTGTTTCCCCAGGCATTGCTGGCATTGCGAACGGCGGTGGCGAAAGACAGATCCATAACAAACTCCCAGACAATCAACGATTGGGTGTGACTGTAGGAGTTCTGTTGCAAGGCGAAAGCGCAAAAAAATGGGCTTTTGTATCCCATGAAAGCGGTTTGTAGCGAGAACTCAACAAAGCACCAAGCTGCGCGCAGCAGCCGGGGTGCCCCCTGGGCGCACTCCAAAAAACAGAGCAGACCACCGGTGTTTTTGTGCGGCTTTCTGTCAAAAAACACGCACAATCCTGACAAAGCTGCAGTGCAGCACACAGAGCAACAACAGGAGCAGAAATGGTGGATCGGGTAGCTTGTATCGTGGTCGGCGCGGGGGTCGTGGGCCTGGCCGTGGCGCGTGCACTGGCCTTGCAGGGACGGGAAGTGATGGTGCTGGAGCAGGCCGAGGCGATTGGCACCGGCACCAGTTCGCGCAACAGCGAGGTGATCCACGCCGGCATCTACTATCCGCAAGGCTCGCTCAAGGCCCAGCTGTGCGTGCAGGGCAAGCACATGCTGTATGACTACTGCGATGCGCGCGGCGTGGCCTACCAGCGCTGCGGCAAGCTGATCGTGGCCACCTCGCCCGAGCAGGTGCCGCAGTTGGAAGCCATCCGCCAGAAGGCCGCTGCCAATGGCGTGGACGATCTGGTGCACCTGACGCGCGAGCAGGCCTGGGAACTGGAGCCGGCGCTGGAATGTGTGGCCGCGCTGCATTCGCCCAGCACCGGCATTGTGGACAGCCACGGCCTGATGCTGGCGCTGCAGGGCGACCTGGAAAATGCCGGCGGCATGGTGGCGTTCCACGCCGCCGTGGAGCGCGCCGTGCTGCAGGACGACGGCCACTGGCTGGTGCGCACCCAGGACGGTACCGAGCTGGAGACCCCGCTGCTGGTGAATGCCGCCGGGTACTGGGCACCCGATCTGGCGCGCCGCTTTGAAGGCCTGGCTGCAGAGCACATCCCCACCGCGTACTACGCCAAGGGCAACTACTTTGTGCTCAGCGGCCGGGCGCCTTTCAGCCACCTGATCTACCCCGTGCCCGAGGCCGCCGGCCTGGGCGTGCACCTGACGCTGGACATGGGTGGCCAGGCCAAGTTCGGTCCCGATGTAGAGTGGGTGGACGATCCGGACCAGCTGGTGGTCAACCCCGCGCGCGGTGACGGCTTCTATGCCGAGGTGCGCCGCTACTGGCCGGCCTTGCCCGAAGGGGCCCTGGTGGCCGGTTATGCGGGCATCCGCCCCAAGATTTCCGGGCCGCACGAGGCCTCGGCCGACTTCTGCATCCAGGGTCCGCAGCAGCATGCCGCGCCGGGCCTGATCAATCTGTTTGGCATCGAATCGCCGGGGCTGACCAGCTGCCTGGCCGTGGCCGAACAGGTGGCGCAGTTGGCGCCAGCCGTCTGAAAACGGGCCGACGGCGCGGCAATGCTGGCGGGAATTGATCCCGCTGCTATGCCAAAGCTTGGTGAGGGTCTTGGCATTCGTTAAGATGGTTCCACCTCCGTTTCCACCGGTGGCCCGCTGCCGGTGCTTTATTTGTCGAACTAGAAAGGTGCTAGCTATGTCGTTCTCCGTCTCCGATACCGTCTCCACCGCCCAAGCCGACCTGGAAAAGCTGGTCACCGACCTGCGCGGTCTGCTGGCCAGCAAGGAACTGGACGCCGTGCCCGACATCCATGTGCTGCGCCAGCGCCTGGACGACGGCATCAGCCACGCTCGTGACTCTGCCGTGCGCGCTGCCCAGGAAGCCGCCCGCCAGGCCAAGGACGCCGCCATCGCCGCCGACCGCTACGCCCACGACGAACCCTGGCGCGTGGCCGGTGCTGCGCTGGCCGTGGGCGCGCTGGTGGGCTTTCTGCTGGCCCGCCGCTGAGCGCAACCGGTGACCGGCTGCCATCAGGCCGGTCCCCCGCATCGCCTTTTTGCCAACTCGCACCAAAGGAAACGTCCACTGTGAACTGGTTGTCTGCCCTGGGACTGGATACGCTGGTCGCCCGTTATCGGGCTGCCGTGATCGAAGCCGCCATCGCCTCCGAAGACCGTGTGGAGCTGGCCAAGCTGGAGTGGAAACTGCAGCGCAACCGCCTGCAGTCGATTCTGGTGCTGGCCATTGCCCTGGGGGGGCTGACGGTGGTGGCCATGGTGCTGCTGTCGCTGGCCATCCTGATCCAGTTCTGGAACAGCCCCGACCGTGCCACGGTGGCCTGGGTGATTGCCGCTGTCTGGGTGGCTGCCTGGGGTGGGGTGCTGTGGGCGCTGCTGTCGGCGCTGCGCAAGTCGCGCTCGCCGTTCATGCAGACCCGTGCCGAACTGGCCAAAGACTGGCAAAGCATCAAGGAGAAGCTGTGAGCGAAACCAAGACCAAGCCCGTGGTCACCGGCCCGGCCCAGGCACTGCTGGTGAAGGAATCGCGTTGGGAGCATGCCGGCCCGGAAGAGCGGGCGGTGCTGCAGCGCATTGCCCAGCAGCGCGACCGGCTGGCCGCCCGCAAGGCGACCTACCAGCAGGTGGCGGCGCTGCGCGCCCAGGCGTCGGCCGTGTCGCCCGATGCGCCGCTGATCGACCGGGTGCTGACGTTTGCCCGCCTGCACCCGCTGGCGTCGGTCGCTCTGGTGGGGGCGGCCTTGCTGGTGGGGCCGCGCAAGATCATGCGCGTGGGCGTGGCGGTGCTGCCGCTGCTGGCCAAGCTGCGGCGCTGAGATTCACGGGCGGTGCGCCCGTTGCGGTGGCCGCAGCAGACTGCTGGCGGCGACTCCCATGCAAAAAGCCCATGGCATAGTGCCATGGGCTTTTTTTCTGCCCGGCACGCCTAGGCCGGGCAGGCCGGAGCACGCAGGGGCCGGGGCGCGAGGCAGTGTGTGCCTGTGCGCGTTGTCAGCGGGCCTGGGTGCCCAGTGCGCGCAGCGCACGGGCCGATTGCACCACCAGCTCGGGGCCGGCATAGATCAGGCCGCTGTAGATCTGCACCACATCGGCGCCGGCCTGGATCTTGGCCACGGCGTCTTCGGCGCGCATGATGCCGCCCACACCGATGATGGGGAAGTCCTTGCCCAGTGCCGCGCGCAGCAGGCGGATCACGCGGTTGCTGGCTTCAAAGGCCGGGGCGCCGCTGAGGCCGCCGGCTTCCTCGGCATGGGGAATGCCCTTGACCGCTTCGCGGCTGATGGTGGTGTTGGTGGCAATCACGCCGTCCATGCCATGGCGGCGCAGCGTGGCGGCAATCACCTCCACCTGGGCGTCGTCCAGGTCGGGGGCGATCTTCACAAAAATGGGTACGCGCCGGCCCTGGGCGGCGGCCAGGGCTTCGCGGCGTTCGGCAATGGCGCCCAGCAGGCTGTCCAGTGCTTCGTCGCTTTGCAGCGCGCGCAGGTTCTTGGTGTTGGGCGAGCTGATGTTCACCGTCACGTAGTCGGCGTGGGGGTAGACGCCTTCCAGGCAGGTCAGGTAGTCGCTGGTGGCGTCTTCGATGGCGGTGGCAGCGTTCTTGCCGATGTTCAGGCCTAGCAGCATGGGCTTGCCCTGCTGGCGCACCGTGGACTGCTTGACGTTGGCGATGAAGGCAGCCAGACCGTCGTTGTTGAAGCCCAGGCGGTTGACCAGGGCCTTGGCTGCCGGAATGCGGAACATGCGCGGCTTGGGGTTGCCCGGCTGGCCTTTGGGGGTGACGGTGCCCACTTCGACAAAGCCGAAGCCCATGGCGGCCAGCGCGTCGATGCAGCGCGCGTTCTTGTCCAGGCCCGCGGCCATGCCCACGCGGTTGGGGAAGCTCAGGCCGGCCAGGGTGACCGGGTCGCTGACCATTTCGTTGGACCACACGGCCTGCAGCGGGGTGTTCTGGCCACGGGACAGGGTGTTCATGGTGAAGTCGTGGGCGGCTTCGGGGTCCATGTTGAACAGGAAGGGGCGGACTAGGGCGTAGGGGATAAGGGACATAGGGATAATTCGAGGATTACCCGGATTTTCCCCCATGACGACCTCTACTGCACCTCTCTCCCAAGATGAACTCAAAACCCTGGTCGGCCAGGCCGCTGTGCGCTATGTGACGCCGGGCGACATCGTGGGCGTGGGCACGGGCTCCACGGTCAACAAATTCATTGACGCGCTGGCCCCCATCAAGGACCAGATCAAGGGCGCGGTGTCCAGCTCCGTGGCCAGCACCGAGCGCCTGAAGGCGCTGGGCATCACGGTGTTCGACGCGAACGAAGTCGAAAGCCTGTCGGTCTACATCGACGGCGCCGACGAGATCGACGGCAAGGGCTATATGGTCAAGGGCGGCGGCGCGGCGCTGACGCGCGAAAAAATCGTGGCCGCCATGGCCGAGCGCTTTGTCTGCATTGCCGATGCTTCCAAGCTGGTGGATGCACTGGGCGCGTTCCCGCTGCCGGTGGAAGTGATTCCCATGGCGGCGCAGCAGATTGCCCGCCGCTTTGCCGCCCTGGGGGGGACCGCCACGCTGCGCCTGAAGGACGGCCAGCCCCTGGTCACCGACAACGGCCAGCACATTCTGGACGTGCGCGGCCTGCGCGTGGCCGATCCGCTGGCGTTTGAATCCGATGTGAACCAGTGGCCCGGCGTGGTGACCGTGGGCGTGTTTGCCCACCAGAAGGCCAGCATCTGCCTGCTGGGCACGGCCGAAGGCGTGAAGACCATCAACTATTGATGTAGCCGCTGATTCAGCGCTTGCATCGGCAGCAGCCCAAGGGCTGCATCTGCCCGGCCTGCACAAACAAAACCCGGACCGCAAGGTGCCGGGTTTTTTTTGTAGGGCAGCGGATCGTGCCCCTGTTGGACATCCCCACGGCGCAGTGGCGCAACAAGGCCACGGTGCCATAGGTGGGGCGTTTACTTGGTGGCCACTACCACCCCGCAGGCCAGGCGTGCGCCGGCATTGCCGGTGGGCTGGGTGGTGTAGTCGTCGGCATCCTTGTGCACGATGACGCCGCGGCCCACCACGTTGGTGGGGCCCTGGCCCACAGTGATGCTGCGGCTGCTGAAGTCGAAGCTGGCGGTGCCCGTGCCGTCCGCGCGCAGGCTGGGCAGGTCGCCGGCATGGCCGCTGCCGTGGCGGGCATGGGGGACGTTGTTGGGGTTGAAATGGCCGCCCGCGCTGGTGCCGTCGGGGGCAGAGCAATCGCCTTTTTCATGCACGTGGAAGCCGTGCTCGGTGTTGGGGGCCAGGCCTTGCACCGAGCCTTGCACGCGCACGCTGCCGTCCTTTTGCGTGGTGAAGCGCACCATGCCCTGCACGCTGCTGCCCTGGGTGGGCTGCAACCTGGCCTGGGCCACGGCGCCGGTGGCCATGGGGTCATGGGGCGAGCTGGAGCAGGCCGCCAGCGCGGCGGTGGTGATCAGGGCCAGGGTGGTGCAAAGGCGAAGGGACATGAATGCGCTCCTTGTAGTGGGTGACGGGATCTGCAAAAACCGGTGGCCTTGTGCCCATGGGCTGGCACGGTGCGGGGTGCGAGGCATTGGCCCCGGGGCACCGTGGCTGGCAGGTACGCCGGCGGCGATCAATGGGGCGCCGCAGAGCGGCAGGCCCGTCGCACGATTGCACGGGCATTGCCGTTCAAAGTCAAGGGCAGGCACCGGGCGGTGCGGCACGGAGGTGTTACCCGGTGTGAATGGGGTGGGGTGAGAGGCCGTGGACGTGGACGTGTGCAGCGGCATTTGGCGTGCAGGCTGCGGGGCGGACGAGCCCAGCCAGGGCAGGGGGCCGATCGGTGAAGTGGCGCACGGGCTGTTTGCGGTGCGACCCATGAAAAAGGGCGCGCTCCCGGGTGGGGAGCACGCCCTGGTGGCGGAGTGCCGGAGGGTCAGGCGGTCGTGGCGACTTCGGCCATGCCCTGGTGGCGCAGCAGGGCGTCGAGCTGCGGTTCGCGGCCACGGAAGCCCTTGAAGTTGTCCATGGCGCTGCGGCTGCCACCCATCTCCAGGATGTTGTGCAGGTACTTCTGCGCGGTGGTCTGGCTGGCCGTGCCGTCGGCGCCCTGGGTTTCCTCGAAGGCGGCATAGGCGTCGGCGCTCAGCACTTCGGCCCACTTGTAGCTGTAGTAACCCGCCGCATAGCCGCCGGCAAAGATGTGGCTGAAGGTGTTGGTGCCGCGGTTGTAGGGCGTGGTGGGCAGCACGGCCACTTCGTCGCGCACCTGCTGGAGCAGGGCGTAGTAGTCGGCGTCGGGCGCGTGCTCGGCGTGCAGCAGCATGTCGAACAGCGAGAACTCGATCTGGCGCAGCGTGCCCATGCCGGCCTGGAAGTTCTTGGCGGCAATCATCTTGTCGTACAGGGCGCGGGGCAGGGGCTCGCCGGTGTCCACATGGGCGGTCATGTGGCGCAGCACTTCCCATTCCCAGCAGAAGTTTTCCATGAACTGGCTGGGCAGCTCCACGGCATCCCATTCCACGCCGTTGATGCCCGAGACGTCCTTCTCGTTCACCTGGGTGAGCATGTGGTGCAGCGCGTGGCCGGATTCATGGAACAGGGTGATCACGTCATCGTGTGTGAGCAGGGCGGGTTTGCCGTCCACGCCGTCGGCGAAGTTGCAGACCATGTGGGCCACGGGCGTCTGCAGGGTGCCGGTGTCGGGGCGCAGCCAGCGGCTGCGCACATCGTCCATCCAGGCGCCGCCGCGCTTGCCGGCGCGGGCGGGTTGGTCCAGGTAGAACTGGCCCACCACCTTGCCGGCGCGCTCCAGGCGGTAGAACTGCACGGCGGGGTTCCAGACGGCGGCTTCATCGCGGCGGATGGAGACGTCGAACAGCGACTCGATGATCTTGAACAGGCCGGCCAGCACCTTGGGGGCCGTGAAGTACTGTTTGACTTCCTGCTCGCTGAAGGCGTAGCGCGCTTCCTTGAGCTTTTCGGAGATGAAGGTCCAGTCCCAGGGCTGGGGGTCGGCAATGCCCAGCTCGTCCTTGGCGAAGGCACGCAGGTCGGACACGTCCTTTTCGGCAAACGGGCGGGCGCGGTGGGCCAGGTCGCGCAGGAAGCCGATCACCTGCTGGGGCGACTGGGCCATCTTGGGCACCAGCGAGACTTCGGCAAAGTTCTGGTAGCCCAGCAGCCGAGCTTCTTCCAGGCGCAGGGCCAGGATTTCCTTGATGATGGCCGTGTTGTCGAACTTCACGGCTTCGCCTTCGGCCTGCTCGGAGGCACGGGTCACGTAGGCGCGGTAGACCTTCTCGCGCAGCGCGCTGCTCTTGGCAAACTGCATCACCGGCAGGTAGCAGGGCATCTTCAGCGTGAGCTTGTAGCCGTCCTTGCCCTCGGCCTGGGCGGCAGCGCGGGCGGCCTGCACCACGTCGGCGGGCACGCCGTCGAGTTCGGCTTCGGTGGCGTAGTAGGCCCAGGTGTCGGTGGCGTCCAGCGTGTTCTCGCTGAACTTCTGGCCCAGTTCGGCCGCGCGTTCCTGGATCTTGGCAAAGCGTTCGCGGGCGGCGCCCTGCAGCTCGGCACCCGACAGCACAAAGCCGCGCAGCGCGTTGGCGTGGGCCTTCTTCTGCTCGGCGTTCAGCGTGGCGGTGTCGATGGCCTTGTACTTGGCGTACAGGCGTTCGTCCGCGCCCAGGCGGGTCCAGAACTCGGTGATCTTGGGCAGGGCCTCGTTGTAGGCGGCGCGCAGCTCGGGGCTGTCAGCGACGCTGGAGAGGTGGCTGACCGCCCCCCAGGACATGCCCAGCTTTTCGGTGGCCACGTCCAGGACCTTGGCGATGGCGTTCCACTCGGCGGGAAAGTCCGGCGCCGTGACGGTTTCCAGTGCGGCATCGGCCTGCTGCATCAGGGTGTCGATGGCGGGGCCGACATCGGCGGGCGTGATGCGGTCAAACCGCGGCAATCCGGAAGATTCAAGCAGGGCGTTGGTCATGGCTTGCATTTTGTGCCAACTGGCAATGTTTCAAGGTGTAGGGTAGCTATCTTGGTGATAGCTGCTTGTGCAGCACTGTAGCGAATTAAGAGCCTGTTTTCATGCCGAAGTTCCCACCAGCAAAAAGCCCCTGCGACACAGGGTGGGCAGGGGCTTGGGCCAGGTGCATCGGGCAGTTTACCGGGCAGCGCTGCGTTCGGCCGCTTCCATGGTGTTGACCAGCAACATGGTAATCGTCATCGGGCCGACACCTCCGGGGACGGGGGTAATGAAACCGGCCACTTCCTTGACGCCGTCGAAGTCCACGTCGCCGCAGAGCTTGCCTTCGTCATTGCGGTTCATGCCCACGTCGATCACCACGGCGCCGGGCTTGACCATGTCGGCCGTCAGCACGTTGCGCTTGCCCACGGCGGCCACCACCACGTCGGCCTGGCGCGTCATGGCGCCCAGGTCGGCGGTGCCGCTGTGGGTGATGGTGACGGTGGCGTTGGCGGCCAGCAGCATCATGGCCATGGGCTTGCCCACGATGTTGGAGCGGCCGATCACCACGGCGTGCTTGCCGCGCAGGTCCTTCATGCCGATGGATTCCAGCATCTTCATGCAGCCGTAGGGGGTGCAGGCCTTGAAGCCGACTTCACCGACCATCAGCGCGCCGGCGCTGGCCACGTGGAAACCGTCCACGTCCTTGGCGGGGGAGATGGTTTCGATGACCTTGTGGTCGTCGATGTGCTTGGGCAGGGGCAACTGCACCAGGATGCCGTGGATGCTGGGGTCGTTGTTCAGCGCTTCGACGCGGGCCAGCAGCTCGGCTTCGGTCATGGAAGCGTCGTACTTTTCCAGCACGGAATGAAAGCCCGCCTCTTCGCAGGCCTTGACCTTGTTGCGGACATAGACCTGGGACGCCGGATTGTCACCCACCAGCACCACGGCCAGACCGGGCGTGGTGCCCTGTGCCTTGAGCGTGGCCGCACGCGCTGCGACTTCGGTGCGCAGTTGGCGGGAGAGGGCGTTTCCGTCGATGAGTTGGGCTGTCATTGCTTGTCTTCAATAAAAAATGCTGCCAGGGCTTGGTGCACAAGCGCTGGCAGCTGCGGGTGAAGGAATTACTTTACGCCGAGACCTTGGGGGTTGCACTGGTAGGGCCAAGTGCAATCTTCAGCAGATCGGCCACGGTGTTGGCGTTGAGCTTTTCCATGATGTTGGCGCGGTGGGCTTCCACCGTCTTGATGCTGATGCCCAGGTCGTCGGCGATCTGCTTGTTCAGGCGGCCGGCGACGATGCGCTCGAGCACCTGGGCTTCGCGGCCGGTCAGCTTGGACAGCAACGCGTCGCGGCTGGCGGCCTGCTGGTGGTCGGCAAAGGCTTCGCGGGCATGGTCCAGCATGCGCTCCACGGTGCCCAGCAGCTCGTCTTCGTTGAAAGGCTTCTGGATGAAGTCCAGTGCCCCCTTCTTCATGGTGTTGACGGCCATGGGCACGTCGCCGTGGCCGGTGATGAAGACGATGGGCAGGGGGGACTTGCGTTCGAGCAGGCGGTCCTGCAGTTCCAGACCGGTCATGCCGTTCATGCGGATGTCGACGATCAGGCACGCGACTTCGCGCGGGTCGTAGCGGGCCAGAAAGGCTTCGGCCGATTCAAAGCAGCGCACTCTGTAATCTTTGCCCTCGAGAAGCCATTGCAGCGAGTCGCGGACGGCCTCGTCGTCGTCGACTACATACACGGTGCCTTTTTTCGGGGTCATGTTCATACAGGTGTCCTTGGATTTGGATTGTTTGCCTGAGGGGGTGTCTCACTGTCCTTGGGGGACGCCAGCGGGAGCCAGAATGAAAACCGGCAGCCGACGACCTCTGAACCATTGTAGAGGTTCTCCGCACGCATCCGGCCGTGATGGGACTCCACAATGCTGCGGCATAGATTCAGGCCCATGCCCATGCCTTCCTGCTTGGTGGTGAAGAAGGCTTCGAACAAGCGATCAAGCACTTCGGGCGGAAGTCCCTTGCCGCTGTCGGTCACGGCAAATTCCACGCCTTCCTTGCCGTCCTGCATGGTCGGACGCACCTGCAATTCGACGCTGCGCTTTCCGGACGGACGGTCGGACAGGTCGATGGATTCGGCCCCGTTCTTCATCAGGTTCACCAGCACCTGCTCGATCAGGATACGGTCAGCCATCACCGCCGGCAGGCGGGCTGCGACGTGGTGGGTCAGGCTCACGTTGCGGCGGCGCAGTTCGATGTTGGCCAGCTCCACGGATTCCTCGACCATGTCGTTGACGTTGGCCTGGGCACGGTTGGGCTCGCTGCGTTTCACGAAGGAGCGGATGCGCTGGATGATCTGGCCCGCGCGCTGCGCCTGGTGGGCGGTTTTCTCCAGCGCGAACTTCATCTGGTCTTCGGTCAGCGAACCATTGGCCAGGCGGGTGAGCATGCCGCTGCTGTAGTTGCTGATGGCGGTCAGCGGCTGGTTCAGCTCGTGCGCGACGCTGGAGGCCATCTCGCCCATGGTGATCAGGCGGCTCACGGACTGGGCGCGCTCGGCCTGGCGGGCGTTCTGTTCTTCGGCCAGGCGGCGGGGTGTGATGTCGGAGGCGATCACCATCTGGGCCAGGCGGCCGTCCACCCAGCTGAGGTAACGCGAGCGCACTTCCAGCCATTTGCCCAGTTCGGGCACAAAGATTTCGGCGTTGCCGGCCACCGAGCTGGTCAGCTCTTCGGTGGGCAGACCCATCAGACCGTCCTCGTCGTCCATATTGCTTTGCTGGTGGGCGCGGGCGCTGGGCACGCCGGCCTGTTCCACCAAGCGCAGGTGGCCTTCGGCGTCAGAGCCGAACCACTGGCGGTAGAGCTTGTTGGCAAACAGCACCTCGGTGCTGCCCAGAGGGGCCACGGAAACCGAGGCGTCCAGCGCTTCCAGCACCACGGTGAAGCGCTCGTGCGAGGCGGCCAGCTGGTCGCGGATGCGGTTGGGCTCGGTGATGTCGGTCATGGACGACATCCACCCCGTGTGCTGGCCATGGGCGTCGATCAGCGGCGAGACATACAGGCGTGCATCGAACTGGCTGCCGTTCTTGCGGCGTACCCGCACCTGGAAGCCGCCGTGGATGGTCTTGCCCGCCAGCTCGTCGTGCAGCTTGGCGCGCAGCGTGTCGTAATCGGTGTCGGGCCAGTAGGGGTAGGGGGGCATCTGGCCCACCAGCTCCTGTTCGCTCCAGCCTGTCATCTGGCAGAAGGCGGCATTCACATAGGTGATGCGTCCGTGCAGATCCAGCGCGCGCATGCCGGTCAGCACCGAGTTTTCCATGGCGCGGCGGAAATTGGTTTCGGCCACCAAGGCTTCCTGGGTGCGCATGCGCCGGCGCGTGTGGCGCCAGGTGGCCAGCAGCAGCCAGGCCGTCATCACGCTGAGCGTACCCACCAGCCAGAACAGGGCGCTGCCCACCATGCCCAGCGAGGCCCGGTAGGCCTGGGCATGCAGCACCAGCGAGGTGCCGACCGGCCCCACGGCCACTTCATACTGGTTGGCCTGGGGGCGCATGCCCATCCGCTGCGCGGGTGGCGCCGGCGCCACCAGCGGCGTGCCGGCCAGGACCTGGCCGCGGTCATCGCGCAGGCTCAGTGCATAACGGGCCAGCACCTCGGTGGGAATGCCGTAGCGCAGCAGGCTGTCCACCGAATACTCGGCCAGGATCACGCCGCCGAATTCGCCCGAGCTGTTGAGTGGCACCTGCAACTGCAGCATGGGCGCGCTGACCTCGCCGGCCTCTTTGTGCGGCTGCAGATAGACCGGCTGCAGTTGCATCTTGACGGCACGGAAGGCGTCCGCCGTCTCGCCGGTGCGCAGCACTTCGCCAACCTGGCGCAGCTGTTCGCTGGAGACGGTGGGGGCGGCATGGGTGGCCAGGATCTGTCCCTCCATGGTGGCCCAGCTGATGGACTGCAGCTCGGGGTACTGGGTGATCAGTACCTCGGTGCGGTTGCCGAATTCGGCCGGGCCGATTTCGGCATTGGCCGCATCGCGCGCCAGCCGCATGATTTGTTCCTGGCGCTCGAGCAGGCGCAGGCGCAGGCGTTGCTGGGCGTATTCCACGTCGCGGCGCAGGGCTTCCTGCTCGCGGTCGACTTCTTCTGCGCGCAAATACCAGAAAGCCACCAGGATTGCAGCCAGGAACAGCGCCACGGCCGCCATGGGCGCCAGCGCCGCCAAACGGTCTTGGCGCGTGGGCGAAAGGCTGCGCCACCAAGTCCGCCACCATTGCACGGGGGGGGCGGATTCGTAGAAACCCGGAGAAATCGAGTCAGGGCCGGATGCGGACGGATCGGGGTGCGAATGCATGACTAAAGTGTAGGTGAATCCTGGGACTTCCCCGGTGCTCGCCGCAGGTTTCAGAGGGAAGCGTAGGGATGTGCAATTGCAGCATTTTTTCACATTAAGAAATCAAAAAGCACCATTTGAAATATGAAAAAAATATGCGACACTCGCCCCGCTAACAAGCCGCAAAGGCCTGTGGGCGCTGTGTGCCTGGTGCGAGGATGTTGCTGTTCTGACAACGCCTGCATCGGAAGCCCTCCAGCCCGCCACCGGACTTCTGAGGCCCCGAATGACCCTGTAGCCCATTGACCAGGAGACAACCATGACAGCTCAGACCGACCCCCAGGCCGGCGCCAACGCCCAGCCCCAAATCGACACCCAGGAATCCCGTGAGTGGATGGACGCGCTCTCCGCTGTCATCGACCGCGAAGGCGCCGAGTACGCCCACAAGCTGATCGAAGACCTGCTGGAACACGCCCGTGAAAACAGCGTGGACATGCCTTTCTCGGCCACCACCGGCTATGTGAACACCATCGAGACCGAGCAGGAAGCACGCTGCCCCGGCAATCTGCACCTGGAAGGCCGTCTGCGCGCCTACATGCGCTGGAACGCCATGGCGATGGTGGTCAAGGCCAACCGCCACCACCCACCGGAAGGCGGCGATCTGGGCGGCCACATCGGCTCCTTCGCCTCGCTGGCCAATATGTTCGGTGCCGGCTTCAACCACTTCTGGCACGCCGAGAGCGAAAACCACGGCGGTGACTGCCTGTACATCCAGGGCCACGTCTCGCCCGGTATCTATGCCCGCGCCTACCTGGAAGGCCGCATCACCGAAGACCAGCTGCTGAACTTCCGCCAGGAAGTGGACGGCAAGGGCCTGTCCAGCTACCCCCACCCCAAGCTGATGCCCGAGTTCTGGCAGTTCCCCACGGTGTCCATGGGCCTGGGCCCGCTGATGGCCATCTACCAGGCACGCTTCCTGAAGTACCTGCACGCCCGTGGCATTGCCAACACCGAAAACCGCAAGGTCTGGGTGTTCTGCGGCGACGGCGAAATGGACGAAGTGGAATCCCTGGGCGCGATCGGTCTGGCCGCACGTGAGAACCTGGACAACCTGGTGTTCGTCATCAACTGCAATCTGCAGCGCCTGGACGGCCCGGTGCGCGGCAACGGCAAGATCATCCAGGAGCTGGAAGGCGAATTCCGCGGCTCTGGCTGGAACGTGATCAAGCTGCTGTGGGGCAAGGGCTGGGACGAGCTGCTGGCCAAGGACAAGGACGGCGTCCTCAAGAAGATCATGATGGAGTGCAACGACGGGGACTACCAGTCGTTCAAGGCCAATGACGGCGCCTTCGTGCGCAAGAACTTCTTCGGCCGCGATCCGCGCGCACTGAAGATGGTCGAGCACATGAGCGACGACGAGATCTGGAACCTGCGCCGCGGTGGCCACGATTCGCAGAAGGTCTACGCCGCCTTTGCTGCCGCCAACTCCACCAAGGGCCAACCCACGGTGCTGCTGGTCAAGACCGTCAAGGGCTTCGGCATGGGCAAGATCGGTGAAGGCAAGAACACCGTGCACCAGACAAAGAAGCTGTCGGACGAAGACATCAAGGCCTTCCGCGACCGTTTCAACATCCCGATTCCGGACAGCCAGATCGCCGACCTGCCGTTCTACAAGCCGGCCGACGACACCCCGGAAATGAAGTACCTGCACGAGCGCCGCAAGGCCCTGGGCGGTTACCTGCCGCACCGCCGTGTGAAGGCCGACGAACAGTTCACCGCCCCGGCGCTGGACACCTTCAAGGCCATCCTGGAGCCCACGCCCGAAGGCCGTGAGATCTCCACCACCCAGGCTTATGTGCGTTTCCTGACGCAGCTGCTGCGCGACAAGGACATCGGTCCCCGCGTGGTGCCCATCCTGGTGGACGAGGCCCGTACCTTCGGTATGGAAGGTCTGTTCCGTCAGATCGGCATCTACAACCCGCACGGTCAGCAGTACACCCCGGTCGACAAGGACCAGGTGATGTACTACCGCGAAGACAAGGCCGGCCAGATCCTGCAGGAAGGCATCAACGAAGCCGGCGGCATGGCCAGCTGGATTGCTGCGGCCACCAGCTACAGCACCTCGAACCGGATCATGATCCCGTTCTATGTGTACTACTCGATGTTCGGCTTCCAGCGCATTGGCGACCTGGCCTGGGCGGCAGGTGACATGCAGGCACGCGGTTTCCTGCTGGGCGGCACTTCGGGCCGCACCACGCTGAACGGCGAAGGTCTGCAGCACGAAGACGGTCACAGCCACATCCTGGCCAACACCATCCCCAACTGCATCAGCTACGACCCCACCTTCGCACACGAAGTGGCCGTGATCATGCAGGACGGTCTGCGCCGCATGGTGCAGAACCAGGAAAACGTCTTCTACTACCTGACGCTGCTGAACGAAAACTACGCCATGCCCGGCCTGACCGCCGGCACGGAAGCGCAGATCATCAAGGGCATGTACCTGTGCAAGCCCGGCCAGAAGGTGCCGCAATCGGGCGAGCGCGTGCAACTGCTGGGCTCGGGCACCATCCTGCGCGAATCCTTCTTTGCGCAAGAGCTGCTGGAAAAGGACTGGGGCATTGCGGCCGACGTGTGGAGCTGCCCGTCGTTCAACGAACTGACCCGTGACGGCCAGGACGCCGAGCGCCACAACATGCTGCATCCGCTGGAAGCCGCCAAGGTGCCGTTCGTGACGCAGCAACTGCAAGGCTCGCAAGGTCCGGTGATCGCGTCGACCGACTACATGAAGGCCTACGCCGAGCAGATCCGCCCCTACATGCCCAAGGGCCGCACCTTCAAGGTGCTGGGTACCGACGGTTTCGGCCGTTCGGACTTCCGCCGCAAGCTGCGCGAGCACTTCGAGATCGACCGCCACTACATCGTCGTGGCCGCGCTCAAGTCGCTGGCCGACGAAGGCAAGCTGCCCGTCACCAAGGTGGCCGAAGCCATTGCCAAGTACGGCATCAAGACCGACAAGATCAACCCGCTGTACGCCTAAAACGACCGGAGACAGACAATGGCAATGACAGAAATCAAGGTTCCGGACATCGGTGACTTCGACAGCGTGGGCGTGATCGAAGTGCTGGTCAACGTGGGCGACACCATCAAGGTGGAGCAGTCGCTGGTGACTGTGGAGAGCGACAAGGCCTCCATGGAGATCCCCTCCAGCCACGCTGGCGTGGTCAAGGAAGTCAAGGTGAAGCTGGGCGACCAGATCAGCGAAGGCTCGGTGGTGGTGGTGCTGGAGACGGCCGACGCCGCTTCCGCCCCCGCACCCGCAGCAGCACCGGCGGCCCAGCCTGCCGCAGCCCCCGTGGCTGCAGCTGCTGCTCCGGTGGCCGCTGCGGCCCCCGCACCCGCGCAGGCAGCCCCTGCTGCGGCCGCCGCTTCCAGCACGTTGGCCATCCAGATCCCCGATATCGGTGACTTCAAGGATGTGGCAGTGATCGAGATGCTGGTCAAGGTGGGCGACACCGTGACCGCCGAGCAGTCGCTGTTCACCGTGGAATCCGACAAGGCATCAATGGAAATCCCGTCGCCGGCCGCCGGCACCATCACCGCGCTGACGCTGAAGATCGGCGACACCGTGAATGTGGGCGACGTGGTCGGCCAGATGACGGTGCAGGGCGCTGCGGCCCCTGCGGCTCCGGCTGCTGCCCCCGCACCCGCTGCGGCAGCGCCTGTGGCTGCAGCACCGGCCCAGGCGGTCCCTGCCGCCGCAGCAGCCCCCGTGGCCGCTGCCCCTGTGGCGGTGCCTGCCCACAACCCCACGGTGGCGCCGTCCGGCAGCCTGCCGTATGCATCGCCTTCCGTGCGCAAGTTCGCCCGCGAACTGGGCGTGCCGCTGGCCGAGGTGAAGGGCTCCGGCAACAAGGGCCGTATCACGGCCGACGACGTGCAAGCCTTCACCAAGTCGGTGATGGCGGGCGCCGTGCAAACGCTGGCGCAGCAGGCTGCTGCCCCCGCCAAGTCGTCCGGCGGCAACGTGGGCGGCCTGGAAGTGCTGGCCTGGCCCAAGGTGGACTTTGCCAAGTTCGGCGCTGTGGAGCGCAAGGATCTGTCGCGCATCAAGAAGATCTCGGGCGCGAACCTGCACCGCAACTGGGTGATGATTCCCCATGTCACCAACAATGACCTGGCGGACATCACCGAGCTGGAAGCCTTCCGCGTGAGCACCAACGCCGAAAGCGCCAAGGCCAAGAGCGACGTCAAGGTGACCATGCTGGCCTTTGTGATCAAGGCCGTGGTCTCGGCCCTGAAGAAGTTCCCCGAGTTCAACACCTCGCTGGACGGCGACACCCTGGTCTACAAGCAGTACTACAACATCGGCTTTGCGGCGGACACGCCCAATGGCTTGGTGGTGCCGGTGCTCAAGGATGCCGACAAGAAGGGCATCATGCAGATCAGCCAGGAAATGTCGGAACTGGCCAAGAAGGCCCGTGACGGCAAGCTGGGCGCGGCCGACATGCAAGGCGGCTGCTTCTCCATCTCGTCGCTGGGCGGCATTGGCGGCACTGACTTCACCCCCATCGTGAATGCGCCGGAAGTGGCCATCCTGGGTCTGTCCAAGGGCAGCATCCAGCCGGTGTGGGACGGCAAGCAGTTTGTGCCCCGCCTGATGCTGCCGCTGAGCCTGTCGTACGACCACCGCGTGATCGACGGCGCGGCTGCTGCCCGCTTCAACGCCTACCTGGGCGCGGTGCTGGCCGACTACCGCCGCATCCTGCTGTAAAGGGAGACTGGTACATGGCAACCATTGATATCAAGGTCCCCAATATTGGCGATTTCGCCGAAGTGGGTGTGATCGAGCTGCTGGTCAAGCCCGGTGACACTGTCACCGTGGACCAGTCGCTGATCACCGTGGAGTCCGACAAGGCTTCCATGGAGATCCCGTCCAGCCACGCGGGCGTGGTCAAGTCGCTGCTGGTCAAGGTGGGCGACAAGGTCGCCGAAGGCTCGGTCATCGTCGCGCTGGAAGCAGCGGGCGAGGGCGCTGCCGCAGCCCCGGCGGCTGCGCCGGCACCGAGCGCGGCCCCTGTGGCTGCAGCGCCTGCTCCGGCAGCGCCTGCCGCTGCGGCGGCACCGGCTCCCGTAGCTGCCAACTTTGGCGGCACGGTGGACCTGGACTGCGATGTGGTCGTGCTGGGCGGTGGCCCTGGCGGCTATTCGGCAGCGTTCCGCGCGGCCGACCTGGGTTTGAAGGTGGTCCTGGTCGAGCGTTACAAGACGCTGGGCGGCGTGTGCCTGAACGTGGGCTGCATTCCTTCCAAGGCGCTGCTGCACGTGGCAGCCGTGATGGACGAAGTCAAGCACCTGGAAGTGGCGGGTGTGAAGTTTGCCGCTCCGGAAGTGAATATCGACCAACTGCGCGGCCACAAGGAAAAGGTCATCGGCAAGCTGACCGGCGGCCTGGGCCAGATGGCCAAGATGCGCAAGGTCACCATCGTGCGCGGCTATGGCAATTTTGTCAGCGCCAACCACATCGAGGTGGAAGAGACTTCGGGTGACGGCCAGGACAAGACCGGCAGCAAGAAGGTGGTTCAGTTCAAGAACGCCATCATTGCAGCCGGCTCGCAAGCCGTGCATCTGCCCTTCATGCCCAAGGACGAGCGCGTGGTGGACTCCACCGGTGCGCTGGACCTGAAGGCGGTTCCGAAGCGCATGCTGATTCTGGGTGGCGGCATCATCGGCCTGGAAATGGGCACCGTCTACAGCACGCTGGGCGCACGCCTGGACGTGGTGGAAATGATGGACGGCCTGATGCAGGGCGCCGACCGCGATCTGGTCAAGGTCTGGCAGAAGATGAACGCGCCGCGCTTTGACAACATCATGGTCAACACCAAGACCGTGGCGGCCGAAGCAACGCCCGAAGGCATCAAGGTCACGTTCGAGCCGGCCAAGGACGGCGTCACCGTGCCCGAACCCCAGACCTACGACCTGGTGCTGCAAGCCGTGGGCCGCACGCCCAATGGCAAGAAGATCAGCGCCGACAAGGCGGGTGTGGCAGTGACCGACCGTGGCTTCATCGACGTTGACATCCAGATGCGCACCAACGTGCCCAACATCTTTGCGATCGGCGACATCGTGGGCCAGCCCATGCTGGCGCACAAGGCCGTGCACGAGGCGCATGTGGCTGCCGAAGTCATCGCCGGCGAACTGCAGGGCAACAAGGAGCTGGCTTCTGCCGCTTTCAACGCCCGCGTGATCCCGAGTGTGGCCTATACCGATCCCGAAGTGGCATGGGTGGGTCTGACCGAAGACCAGGCCAAGGCGCAAGGCATCAAGGTCAAGAAGGGCCTGTTCCCCTGGGCTGCGTCCGGACGCGCCATTGCCAATGGCCGCGACGAAGGCTTCACCAAGCTGCTGTTTGACGATTCTCCCGAAGCCCACGGCCATGGCCGCATTCTGGGCGGCGGCATGGTCGGCACGCATGCGGGCGACATGATCGGTGAAATCGCGCTGGCCATCGAAATGGGCGCGGACACCGTGGACATCGGCAAGACCATCCACCCCCACCCCACGCTGGGCGAGTCCATCGGCATGGCGGCGGAAGTGGCGCACGGTTCGTGCACCGACGTGCCGCCGGCACGCAAGTAAGCGAAGCGATCAGGCCGCAGGGCCTGGGACAAAAAAGGCAGCCTGAGGGCTGCCTTTTTCTTTTGTTAAAGCTGGTCCGCTTGCTTTACTAAAGCTGTCAGTACCCATTCATTAAAGGCACGATCCGTGTACCGTGCTTTCATAGCAGCAAAGAGCGTCCTTCACGCCTTGCCCTCCAAAGATGACGCGCCTAAACTTTCTGTGCGCGATGGGGTCGCCCTTGATGGCATTCCATTTGCATTGCACACCGGTATCGTCTGGGAAAACCTTCCCCAATCCCTTGGCATAACCTGCCTGTGGCGGCTACGTGACTGGAACGCCGCAGCAGTTGCATCAGGTCATGCAGATCCGCTTGCGTGAGCATAACCAAATAATGCCCTTGTCAAACACAGTCCTCGTATCCGTATGGAGCTTCAAGCGGGGAATAAGACGGTCTAATTTTTTCATGAAGACAACTGGTCGCTAGTTGTCGGGTCCCGGACGATTGGCTGCTTAAAAACAAGCGTCCGTTGCTGCATGGC